>Ga0335075_10002681_pt1 | contig 28458 bp, 28 predicted proteins | sample Lox_Sample_24_FD_206723 | JGI IMG/M metagenome (GOLD analysis project Ga0335075, IMG submission 206723) | Soil microbial communities from Loxahatchee National Wildlife Refuge, Florida, United States - Lox_Sample_2.4 | ecosystem: Environmental > Terrestrial > Soil > Wetlands | place: USA...
TGAAGATTGAGCTGCGGCGCCGCCCCGATCATGGGCTGCGTTCCGTACTCCGTCGCATAGCTCTGACTGATGTTTGGAATTTGTCCGCTTTGTGCGCTCAGGAACTCCGACTCGAAATTCTGCGATGCCGGGAGAATAGCGCTGTTGACCCGGATGGCGAAAACGCTGTTCATCCAACCGCGGTAGCTGGCCTTGATGGTGGCAATGTAATTCCGTGTCTCCGCGATCAGCGCCACCGGCCAGAGAGCCTGCTGCTCCGTCTGAAGGACCTCGCTGCGAACTCGATTGATATCGGTCAGCGCCCCGCCGATGGGGCCGGTGATGGTTCCCAGGATCGCGGAGAAGAGCCCTCCAAACTGCGCATAGGCGCCAGTCGGGGCGAGAAAGGTCAGTAGCAGCACGGCGCTGCAGGTGAAGGCAATGCGCTCGGAACGGGGCTTCTTCATACCAGTTCCTCCAACGCGAATTCGGCTTGCGTCGCCTCGGTGTTGCGCTGAGGGGTTTCCGATGTTGATGGCACTCTGACGCCTACGGATCCCAGTCGGCTCACTTCCCCTGAACGCTCCTCGGGTAATTCTGGAACTTCCGACAAACCATTCGGAAACATTTTCGCCAGCTCTTCGAAGGTTTCTAGCCCGCCCATCTCGCAGTGTGTCGAGAGCCACCACAGCCGGTACCAGCGTTCCCGCGGATACGTCGTCAGCAGCCAGTACTCGATGGGGGTGGGGACGATGTAGAGACTGTGCGTCGTCTCTGCATTTTCTCCGATGACAATGAGGAACTCGCTCTTCCTGCCCTTTTCAGTCATGCCCAGCGATTTCACCCGGTTCAGCGTGGTCTCGTTCAGATGAACGAAATGCCGCAGTACGTCGAAGTTCCCCTTTTGCCGACCGATCAGCTTGATCGCCGTGGTCGCCAGAATCGCCCCGCCGAACTCGTTGGGCTTGTCGGGCGTGCCCGTAAAGTCTTCGACCGCCTGCGAGATGCCCCACACGCAGGCGTTGCGCTTTCTGGCCGTGCGAAACAGCTGCACGACAACCGGCGCGAGACTCGGCGACTGGAGAAGTGCCCAGCATTCATCGAGCACAGTGATGCACCGTTTGTTCGTCTTGCCCTGGGCACGCCGCGTCGTTGTGTAGGCGATCAGCAGACTCATCGCCACTTCGAGCTTCGGGTCGTCTTTGAGCTGCTCCACGTTGAAGTAGAGCCACGGCGTCGACATGTCGATGGTCGTGTGCGTGTCGAAGAGGCGCGCATACATCCCGTTGTTGACCCAGGCGCGCAGCTTCGCCGCCGCGATTCGCGCCATTTCGTTTACGTGGGGATTCTTGTCTTCGTCGTAATAGTTCTGAAGTTCGTCGTAGAGGTCACTGTAAAGCGGAATCGGGTTATCCATTCGCATCTGCGCCCGCGCGTAGGTCTTGCGAATGGCGTTCATGATCAGGTTGTCGAGCAGATCCGTGTCCCCTTCACCGCTGTCGCCAATCATGTATCTCGTCAGGTTCTTCAGGAAGGAAAGGTGGTCGTTCGAAGGCTCCGCTTGCCCCGGCTCGAGATCGAAGGGGTTGATGGTCTGCCGGCTGTCGAGAGACATCGTGATCATCTCGCCGCCCATGAAGGCAACGGCATGGCAATAGCTGTCGCCCCGCTCGATGATCGACACCTGCACGTCCTGCCTCGCGCAGGTCAGCAGCATCTTCCCGACAAGCACGCTCTTGCCCGTTCCTGAGGTCGCCGCGATGATTGCGTTGGCGTTTTCGAGCGCCGGATCGAAAGGCGAGAAGGGCAACAGTTGCCGATAGGGGGTTTCGAAGAGCATCAGAGGCGAGCGAGTAGTTCCCGGCCAGGGAAGCTCCAGTGGCAGCAGGTCAGCGCCGTGTGGGGTGAGCAGATCGAGGTCTCGTCGGTCGTCCTCGGCGAGCCCAGGCAATGTCGAGAGATAAATGCGGCGGGTCGCAAGCGTCTCCGTGAGCCCGCGCGCGCCGTTCATGTGCGCGACGACATAGAGCACTTGCTGACGCCGGTTCGCCAACTCCCGCTCCGCTTTCTCGTATTGCTCGGATGACCAGGCCGGTGCCGATGTCCGGATTCCGATGACCATGCCCACACGCGCGGTCTTCACCGAATTCGCGATCAGCTCCTGCTGGATCTGAATCAGTTCGTGGGTTGCCACCTGGGCCGTGACGTCGACGCGAAGATTGCCCTTTGAATCCTTCTGCGCCGCCTGCACCTTGCGCAGCTTCTTCTTGTACTTGTCGAGAACGGCCCTCTGGTCGGGAATCGATACGTTCGTCGAGATGACAGCGGGAAAACCGATCGTCATCAGCTGCCGCAGGATGCCCGGATACGTTCCATCGGGAGGCGTGTTCAGGCTGATAAAGCTCCAGAGCAGGCCGTCGATGTTGATGTAGCTCTCGGTCTGTCCCAGAATGCTGACCGTCGTCGCGCGCTCACGAGGGGAGATGTAGCGTATCTCAGCCGGATGCGCACGGAGCGGCTTCCGGTCCGGATCCATCGGGCGCATGGCCCGCTTGATTTCGAGAAAGAGCTCGCCATCCGACATCCGCTCCGGCCCGAGGCCTCCGGCTTTCATTGCAGACTCGATGCCTGCAATGAGCGATTCGAACTCGGCGACGGTGTCCTGGTGCTCCTTCCGCGACTTCTCGACCGATTTGGTAACGGAGAGAGTGAAGCCGCCATGCGCTCGCCGGCGATCTTCCTTGCTCATCGGCGCTCCCCCAGCCAGTAACGTGCGCTTGTGCTTCGCCGGGTCCCAGATCAGGTAGACCGCCGCAATCCGCGTGAGATAGTTGCCCTGCTTTTCCTTTTCCGACCAGACATCGAGACGCTGCTCGTCGAGCGCCTGAACGTCCGCTTTCTCGCAACGCGATTCCATCCGGTACTGATCGAGCAGCCCGTTAAGGCTCTCGACGACCTCGTAACGAAACTGGAGCCGCATGCTCTGTTCCGGCATGGCCCGTAGCAGGGACTCAAGGACGCTCTTCGCTTCATTGCGTTCGTCGTCATCGCCGAAATAGGTCATGGCTCCGGCGACGCGGAATCCGGCGACGTAGCACCCATCCGTTCGCACCATGACGTTGTCGATAAAATCGCGGATCTTGAGCAGTTCGCAAACCGCCGGGTCTTCAAGGGAGCGTTCGTGCTGTGCGCGGGTTTTTGGCATCAGTCCGCCTCCATGTTGTCGGAATCCGTGGGGAATTCCGTTGTCAGCTTGCGATCCCGGGCGCAGCCGCAATACGCCCGCGGCAGCCCGTAGTACATAACCAAATCGAGTAGGTAGCCGCGCGGCTTGCCGTACTTGAACAGCACCAGGCCGGGCACCCCGAGAACCAGCACCATCAGCATCAGGAACCAGTTCATGGGCAGGAAGAACATGTAGCGATTGGGAAAGACAAACTGCCCAACCAGCATCGCAATAGCGCAGGTCATGGCGAGAAAGAGCATGTCTTCCAGCTCAAGGCCAAGCATCGTGACCTTGGCGTGCAGATTCCTCGATACTGCGCTCATTCGCAAACTCATCTATGCCACCCCCGCCGTTCCGGCCGCGATGAAATGCTCCATCAGGCGCATTAAGCCCGATACGCAAAGGCAGGCTCCACCTGCGACAAAATGCCGGATCCAGTCATCGCCGATGTAGAGCCGCTCGAAGAATCCGCCCAGCCCGAGCACGGCGCGCGCAATCTCGATCCCGCCGTAGACAGGGAGAATCACGTTGCCCACCCAGTCGGCGAGGCAGAGGATCGCGGCCCAGTACTGAGTCGTCCCCGAACCCTGACTTGCAAAGACCTCCGCCAGCCGCAGGAGACCTGAGACCGACAACGCGCTCATGGTCCCGGCGATGTAAGGCTCGATGTGGTATCCACGCGAGTACTTGAAGATACCGAGTGCCAGAATCAGCACCGCCAGAATGGGCATAACGGCGTTGCCAACCCAATTGGTCAGCCCCAGCATGCCAGCTTCGAAAGAGCCGCCGTTCATGCCTCACCTCGCCTTCCGGTTGCTGTTGCTGTGGGAACGGATGTGCCGGGATTTTCCCGAATCACTAACCGTGCAAGATGTCCGCTCCACTTCCAGAAATGCTGGGCGACCCGAACTACCACGAAGATTTCGACCACCAGGCAAAACGCAGCCACTGTAATCCCGAACACGAGGCGCGCGGCTTCGAAGTGGAGTGCGGCGGAGAGCAGGAGAACCAGCAACAGCCCCGCGGCGACGAAAAAGACGGATTGGAGCAGCAGGCGAATGTTCATTGGAGGTACTCCTCCCGCGTGCAAAGCCCAACGCAGAGATTCGGAAATTTTGGCCACCTAATGTGCAGCTTGGGAATTGCGACAAAATCCAAAGACCATGCATCCGGACTCGACGCCACACCTGAACCCGTTCCAATCAGGGGCAGGGAAATCGGAACCCGCGATGCGTGGCTGAAGAACGCCGCAAGAGACAGCAGGATCGCCGCTACAATTTCCAACACATGGCGCTTCACAGGTTCACCCCTGCAAAATGCGTGACCAGGGCCCAGATCCCGCTGACGCTGAGGAAAGCAAGTCCACTCGCGGCAAGCGCGCCCCACGGGCGGTGTCGAACGTGATTGAGAATCGCGGCGGAAAGGGCAAGGCCCCCGACGATGGGGCTGATCGTGTTTGCCGCATACCCAAACATGCTCATCAGCATGTCGGTCATTCCATAGGCGTCTCCGGTCTGCATCCAGCTTCCGGTCGCGAGGTTGTAAAACCCCTGAACGCCAAGAAGAAAAAGAGCCGCAATGATCGAAGCCAGAGGGTTGTAACCCTGGCTCATATCGAGTACCGCTTTGAAGACGAGCGAGGCCGCGACCACCGGAACGATATGTCCTATCAAAACATCGTTAACGAAATCGTTGGTGACCCGCTCGATGCCGGCCGTGTACTGCGCACCGTTCGCCCCGGCAATGGCGAGTTGCTGCGCTCCGGGAACCGACTCCTGAACCAGCCAATGGCTCACTCCAGGCAGGCTCAGCAGGAAACATCCCCACAGCAGCCACTTCAGAAAACCGCCACTGGCCTCAAAGTTCATTCCCCCTTCCGAGCGCAGCCTCATGCCCGCCATCACGAACGCGCCAAGGGACGCCGGGATGGCGAGATCCATGAGAAGCCCGAGAATGGCTCTGAAGACCAGTGGCGCCTGCATAAACCACCTACCCGATTGCCTGGCCTTGTGCGATGAAGTATTCGATGAGCCGCAGGATGCCGGAAACACAGATCAGACCGCCCGCGGTCATGGCGGAAGGGAGCCAGCTGCGGCCACTCCGCCACTGCAGGATGGTGGCGACGACGGCGATGCCGGCGCCCACCGGGCAGATCACGTTGCACAGCCAGTTGACGGCATTCAAGAATGCCCCTTCCGGCTGCGCCGCAGTCTGGCCCTGTACGGCCTGGCCCGTCGCCGGCGTGGTGCCGAGGTTTTGAGCCATGCTGGCGCAGGGCACCAGAACGGCCGCTCCGATACAGGAAGCGAGCAGGAACGCCAGCACCTGCTTACGCCAGGCGCGCACTGTTCGCATGAACGACTGGATCATGGACTTGCCTCCTAGACGGGAATCCGTCGCCGAAGAAAATCACATGGTTCGTCGATTCGTGCAAACGAGCGACTACGGCACATCCAAATGTTCTATGGACCAATGTCACGATGGGTCAAGGGGTGACATCGACCTGCTTCGTTCTATGAGGGGATCTGATTTCGCGTCTTAAGGATGGAGTGCAGCGTATCGAGCACGGGGAGACGCAATCACCTGGACCTTTCCAACAAAAGCCAGGTGCACAGTTTTTCTTCTTTCGAAAAACCTCACCGTCAGCCCTGAAGTCTCTCAAGCAGCCCCACTCGTATTTCAACAAAAGCCTGGTGCGCAGCTTTTCTTCTTTCGAAAAACCTCATCGTCGGCCGGGAAGTCTCCCAACCGGGCCTGCCTTTCTTTCGACAAAAGCCAGGTATGCAGTTGTTCTTCTTTCGAAAACACTTCATCATCGGCCCGGTTCCTTCCCAAGCCGGACCGGCTCTGTTTAATTGACATCGGTTGCAGCAGGCTCTTGGTGTGGACGCTGGACTCTTCCAGTATTGGCCTTTAGCAAGCCCACATTGGGCTAGAGTTGCCGCAAAACCGGTTGGAACCGGCTCAACGAGTAAGTTGGCCCGGAGTCAACGTTGAAGACAAAGCGCCCGGATCGCTGGAAACTGGCCGACTTCCCGGTAGTAATCGACCTCGGTGGGAGAACTGGGGGGAGTCTAACCGGCAAAAAGGGTGAACACCGTGATTGTGGTTCGGAGTGAGGAGCTAAATCGAGCGCCTTTCGCGCCCTTTTGTCAATGGACTGCGAAATGGACTGGACCCGCGAGAGCTTGAGAGAGGGGCGTATATACCATCTTTGAGTTCTGAGTGCAGGCGCCCTGGATCTCTTATGGACATTTCAGGCAACGGCGTCCTTTGAAACGACGGATCTCCGATGAGCTTTGAAGATCGAAAACAACAAATAGAGCGAGGGGAAGAGAACGATTCCTCCAATGGCGCAGGCGATCTCAACGTCCACAAGGACGTTCACGGGCGCGGCGGCCATCGCGATCGTAAGTCTGGGCCTCACAAGATAAGGGAATTGGGCTACTCCCCAGCCCAACACGATCAGGCCGACCTGAGCCGCGGCTGCAATCCTCGCCCGCCGATAGCTCCGCACCCAAAGCCCCTGGAATGCGACCAAAGACGCGATCGCGGCAAAGAGTTCAACAAGCCACACGTCGGGCGCGCGGGAAAGCCCGTTCAGGATTTCCTGAGCGAAGACGCCCGCTGCGGCATAAGTAGCAAAGGCTGCCAGCAAGGACACGAAACCCGCAAAAAGGGCTCGACGGCGGAAATCCTCCTGGAGCTGTGGCTCTTCTGCCTCAAGCGTGAGGTAGCAAGCTGACAAATAAGCAAAAAGAGACAGTGAAAGGGCACCGACCAATACCGGGAATGGATGAAACCATGTGCTCAGCCAGCCCCGATTCGGAACACCATCGGTGAGGACCAAGGTATCGCTCGAAATGGCTCCGATCACAATTCCGAGGAACAAAGGAGTAGCGCAGCTCGCAATCGAAAAGAGCTTTCCCCAATAGAGCTGAGTCTGAATGTTTCCGGTGAAATAGGCGCGAAAGACATAAGAAGAACCGCGCAGGATGATGCCCAGCAGTATCAAAAAGAGCGGTACCGCCAAGCCTATGCAAATCGTGCTGAAGGCCGACGGGAATCCGACGAACAGGAGAACAACTACCAGAATGAGCCAGACATGATTCGTCTCCCAGACGGGCTCGATCGCGCTCGCAATCAGCTCTCGTTGCTTGTCCGCTCTCGGACCCGAGCAAAACAAATCCCAGAAGCCGGCGCCGAAGTCAGCTCCAGCAAGAAGACAGTACCAAATGACTGCGGCGATGATGATGCCAGCGAGTATCATGGGGGGATTCATGCCAGTACTCCCGAGCCTTCGACCTGCTGCCGGTCGGGCTGCGCAATCACATGTTTGCTCAGCAACCAGACGACGATCACCCCCAGAACGCAGTAAATCAGCGTCATTCCCAGGAAGGTGACCGCGATATTCGGAGTGGTGGTCACAGCATCTTTTGTTCGCATCAGGTGATAAATAACCCACGGCTGCCGACCGAGCTCTGTCACCATCCAACCGGCTTCCAGTGCGATGAATCCCAAAGGACTCACTAAGACCGCAGTCTTCAGGAACGTCGGCTGTCTGCTGAGCGGGCGCTTCCTCCACGCAAACCAGGCGGATAGCAATGCGAACAGCGACAACAGGCTGCCGCAGCCGACCATGATTTGGAAGCAGATGTGAACCATCCTGACATTTGGCCAGTCCGTCTCGGATTCCTGGTCAAGCCCCAGGATGCGGGCGTGCGGATTGTGAAAGGCGAGAAGACTCAGCCCGTCGGGAATCTCGATGGCATACTTCGTCACTCGTTGTTCCGGAAGGGGAAGGCCGCCGATTCGCAAAGGAGCTCCTGTCTCTGTCCTGAATTGCCCCTCGAGACTTGCCAGCTTCATCGGTTGATAGTGAGCCACCATACGTGCAAGCGCATCGCCGCTGATACTCTGAGCCAGAACTGCGCAGCCTCCGACTGCCAATGCGATGCCGATCGCCAGTTCGTCGAAACGGTTCCGCCCGCGGCGAAGGAGCAGCCAGCTATGAATGCCAGCGGTTGCGAATCCAGCAGCCGTATAAGCGGCCAGCACCATGTGAATCGCTTCGGGTATCCCGGCGGGATTCAACATAGCAGCGAGAGGATGAATATCCGCGAACTGGCCGTTGACGATCCGGAATCCGGTCGGAGTGTTCATCCATCCATTGACGAGAGTTACGAAGATTGCCGAGAGAAGCCCACTCAGCGAAACAATCACGCCTGCGAACAGATGAAGCCAGCCAGGAACTCGGTTCCAGCCATAGAGATAGATCCCGAGGAAGATTGCCTCGGTAAAGAATGCGAAGCCTTCGAGGGAAAACGGCATCCCGATGACCGGACCGGCATATTGCATGAACCGCGGCCAAAGCAGACCCAGTTCAAAGGAAAGAACCGTTCCCGAGATGGCGCCAATGCCGAAGAGAATGGTTGTCCCCTTCGCCCACCGCTTGGCGAGAAGGAGATAGGCCGGATCGCTGGTCCTCCTCCATCTCCACTCCGCAATCGTCATCATCAGCGGCAACGAGACGCCGATCACCGCAAAGATGATGTGGAAAGCCAGTGACATGCCCATTTGTGAACGCGCTGCAAGAAGAGTTACCATGACTGGCTCCGCTCTGCGTAGCGACGGTGGTTACATCCACCGACATCGAAGCAATTGCACTTGCAGTGCCAGGGTTTAATTCCGCTAATCCATGCAGAATGAATGGAGTTAGAACAACTGCTCCCTGCGGCGCGCGTCGAGAGAGTCGTAATCGTCGAAGCAGATTCGACAACATGAAGCTCGGAGATCGACATTTAGACCTTGTGCGTCTCGGAATTCGAAGCTGGAGTCTCTGGCTTCGCCACCGCCCCTGAGGGTCGGAAACCCGACTTCTGGTCGGGGCGACTGCTGCTTCGATCAACTTCAGTCAAAGTCTCGTTGAGCCAATCGCGTATCACAACCAACCGGCTGTGGTCGTCCCAACTAGTTCCGTTCAGAGCAAAGTCAGGGGCGGGGTTCGCAGGAACAATGCTTTTTCTCTGGAACATTGCAACTTGTCCGCGAAGGGAGAGCACGGGTGCAAATCGCGGCGCGCCTGCATCGCAATTGCTAATTATTCCGTAACTCCTGCGCGGGGGGGCGGTGGTTCGCCTCGTACCGCAGGGACGGGAGTCAGCAGCTTGTCGATTGCCTTTTCCATTGTGCGGCTCATTGCTGCGACAACGGCCGGCACGTCACGGCGGACCACCTTCCCCTCCTCGGTCACGGAATTGGTCCACACGGTGGCGCCCGTCGAGAGACGCTCCAGTTGGACCGAAAGGGAAACTTCGACCTTCACGTCGCCCTCGTAATCAATTTCTTCGAGGTTCTCCAGGCGTCCGATCAAGACATAGTCGATGTCGGCGCGTCCGTTGTAGGGCTCGACCTGAGCAAACTTGCCACTGGCCCGCAGTCGATCCATCACCGCTTCCGTGACGAAGTCGCGCGGATCCGTTGCCCAGCGATGATAGGCGTAAAACCCGATTTGCTCAGGAGACGGCCTGTAGACAATGGAACCCTGGCGCAGGTACTCGGGTGCCCTAAACTCGCGAACAGCCAGAATGGCATGAGCCGTTTCCGGTGCCGGTGGATCGGGAGGCGCTGGAACAGTCAGGGTGTAGTAGTTTGGATACTTCACCGCCCCGAGGCAGCCTGACAAAAGGATCATGGCTGTCAGCGCAATGAGTATCGCAGAGGATCTCTTCATCATGTTGCGCCTCACTTCCCTTGTGGAACTTCGCGTTCTTTAGGCTGCTTGATGCGAATCAGACTCCATGGGCGCTGCTTGAGCGAATCGGTCAGCTGATCGAGGTTGTCGCTCGCCGTCCGCAGATTCTCCACCGTGTCGTCGATCTTGTCATTGTTGGAGCGAACCATTACCTGCATATCGCTCAGCAGCGATCTGGTCTCCTGCAGTGTGGCCTGCAGTTCCATCAGGTCACTGTGGAGCGGTTCCCGAGTATCCGTGATTGCCCCGTTCGCGTTCTGAATGGTTCCATCTGCGTGCTGTGTCAGGGTGTTCAGTTGATCGGTAAGACGATCGATCTTAGGCCCTTCCTTCGTTAAGATTTGGTTGACATTGTCCAGTACACCCTGAACTCTTCTTTGATTTGGCCTGCCGGTCAGTGTATTCAGATTCACGAGGAGACTGTGCACATCGGTATTTATGTCCTGCAATTCTCCTCGGGCCTGGGTAATCAGAGCATTTGCGTTGTCCGCGACCTCGACCATCTTCCCGGCAATCTCGTCGAGGCTGGCGCTCTCTTTTGAGGGAATCGACGATCCGGGCGCAAGGCGCCGGGCGTCTTCGCTTCCCGTGGTGATGGACAGGACTGGCCCGCTCATGACGCTGACCACCCCCAGTGTGGCAACCGACTTTTCATTGAGCGGCGTGCTCTTCTTTACGCTGAAGAGAATCTCGATCCTGGTCGGGTCGGATGCCCAGGGCTGCACCGCCTTTACTTTCCCCACTTCGATTCCTCCGAAAAGCACAGAAGCCCCGGGCTCGAGGCCCCCCGCATAGCGCAAATAGGTGTGATATGGAACCGTGTCCGTGCTGAACTGGGTGCCGATGAGGTAGATGAGCGTAAACGCCAGAATAGAGAGGCATCCCAAAACGAAGGCTCCGACTTTTGCTTCCGTTTTCATTGAAATGCCTCCTTTCTCCCCAGGTATTCATGGAAGTAAGTAGCTATGGTTGCCGGGTTATCCATGCTTGCCGGAACACGGTCGAGAAACCTTCGAACGCGCGGATCGCGGCTCGTTTTAACTTCTTCTTTCGTCCCTACCGAGATGAAGGAGCCCTGATACAACATGGCAATACGATCCGCAATACGAAATGCGCTGGCCATTTCGTGGGTGACAACGATGACCGTCATCTGGAATGTCTGCCTGAGAAGCAGAATCAGCTCATCGAGTTCGGCGGCTACAATAGGATCGAGGCCGGCAGAGGGTTCATCCAAAATCAGAATCTCGGGGTCGAGGGACAGGGCGCGTGCCACGGCCCCGCGCTTCTTCATGCCGCCCGAAAGCTCCTGGGGGTGCAAATTGCCAAAGTCCGCCAATCCCACGACGGCCAGTTTCATCCAGACCATCAGGTCGATGACGGACGGTGCAAGAACGGTGTGCTCGCGCAGAGGCAGGGCGACGTTCTCTTCGATGGTGAGCGAATTGAACAATGCCGCGCTTTGAAAAGCCGCACCGATGGAATGCCGAACCTTTCGAAGTTCAGAAGGCGAGCATTTGGTGATGTCAACGCCCTTGACGACTATGCTGCCCGACTTCGGACGCTCCAATCCGAGAATCTGGCGCAGGAGCGTGGATTTTCCCGAGCCGCTGCCGCCCAGCAGAACCATGGTTTCGCCGGACGCAATGTCGAGATTGAGACCGTCCAGAACTCGGCGGCCATCGTACTCAACAACCAGGTCGCGAATGGAAATGGTCGCCATCAGTGCACCCCGAAAAAGAAGAAGATGGTGGTGAAAATGGCGTCGGCGACGATTACGAGGAAGGTCGATTTCACGACTGCACTGGTCGTCGCTCGGCCCACTGCGTCAGGTCCGCCGCGAACCCGAAACCCCTCGATGGCGCCAATGTGAGCGATGATCGTGGCAAACGCCAGGGCTTTGAACAGACCCATGATTACGTCGCGCAGCGCTATGGATGCCAGCACGTACCGGAAGTACAACCCGGGTGCAAGTCCGGTACTGAGAAACATGAAAAGTCCGCCGGCGACAATTCCAAAAACATTGGAGACCACGGTCAGACAGGGAACGCTGATCAGCGCAGCCAGATACTTTGGCGCAAGGACGAACTCAATCGGTTCGAATGCCATCACCCGCAGCGAATCAAGCTCCTCGGTGACCTTCATGGTGGCAATCTCGGCCGCAAATGCCGAGCCTGACCGCCCGCTGACTGCAATCGCCGTCAACAGCGGGCCGAGTTCTCGCGTGAAACCGACTGCAACCAGATCAATGACATAGTGCAGGGCGCCGAAGCGGCGCAATTCGGAGGCTCCTTGCATCGCAAGAATGAACCCGGTGGAAACGGCCATGAGGGAAATCATCGGCAGCGCGTCATACCCGATCTGAAGGATTTGGCGCACAGTTGCCCGCCATCGGTAGCGGTTACCAACCACAGGAAAAGCAGTCTTCATGGCGCGAAGCGTCGACCACAGCTGAATGTTTACGGTTCCGACGTAATCAAGCTGCTCTATGGTTTTTCGGCCGACGTTTTCGAGGATTGTCGCCATCAGGACACCTCTGGTACCGAGAAATTGTGCGCAGGCGCGCTGAACAGCGAACCAATGCCTGTGGCCTCGAATAAGCGATGGATCCGCCCCTGAAGCCCCTGAAGGCGCATTGCAATGCCTCTTACCGTCGCGAGTTTGAGTCCTTCCAGCAGGGTGGCGATGCCGGACGTATCCATATAGACAATTGCTGAGAGGTCAATGAAGACTGTTTGGGGTGCAAATGTCCTTCGCAACAGTGCAAGCAGCTGGTCACGCAACCAAGGTGACGACTCGATGTCAATGCGGCCCTGCAGCCACATCACAGTGACCTCCGAACGGCTCTCCAGTGTGATTTGCAAACTGTGCGTCATGCCCGAGCTTCCATCTGATTTTGGTCCCTGTCAGCCACGTACTCATCCGCAGCCCTTTGCGCAAGTGGCCGAATCGCCAGGAAGGTACATGGTGCGTCCTGTTCCAATCTCGATACCGTGCTCCAGAGTCGAGCCACATCTGAGTTGTGCTGCCGAAGGCCGATGACAAGCAAATCCGCCTCCTGGGCGCGAGGGAAAGAAATGACGCCATCGACTTCTCCGGCCTCGAGCACGTGGCCGGTTACGCCGATGCCGTGGCGTCGTCCCTCTGCGACGGCGAACTCCATCATCTCCCGGCACCGTCGCTCCCGACCCGTTTCGAGGTCTCGCGCCGCCTCTGGCGCGATGGCGATGACCAACCCTGAATAGACGGACGGCGGCTCAATTACGGTGATCGTTTCCAGGGACGTGCCAACCAGCCTGCACAACTCGATGCCTGCATCAAGTGCTTCGCGAGCCGCTGGAGAATCGTCATAGGCGACGATGATTTTCCGAAATGGAGTCGATGCCTCTTTCATGGTGTGTTCCTTTTCGAAGCAGGGCTGATGTCTGGCCTCTTTAGACGGAAGACGCCTCATTCATCTGCTCCATTGCCTATGGCCTCGTTCAGCTCGTCCTGCGCCTGCGCGTATTCCAGTTGTGATTGCAGGAGCGATGTCCTGGCCTCTGATTCCTGAGCGGCGGCCGCGTCGGCTTGAGAGCGCAGATGGGTGCCCTGTTTCAGCCCCTGCGCGGACACGCGGCTGGCTTCCTGACGGGCGGCGAGCAGCTCACGCGACACCGCCACCATTTGTTCTGTTTGCTCGAGCTTGTTATAGGCGGTCTCAACTTTTACCGCGATCGCATCGCGAATGCGCGCCAGATTCTCTTTCGCCTGGTCCGCCTGCGCATCGCGTTCGCGGAGTGTGGCTCGCTTCTTTCCGCCATCAAAAATGTCATAGCTCAAATGAACGCCAAACGTTCCGTAGTTGCGGGCGAGGAAGGGGACGTTGTCAGCGTAGGTGTAGTGAGCAAAAGCCTCAAAGTCGGGAATGTATTCTCGTTTGGCCTCGCGGATCCCGGCGGCCGCCTTGTCTACCTCCGCCTGCGCTTCTGCAATGTCTGGATTTGAATCGAGCGCCAGTTTCAAACATTCATCGCGCGATGGAGCTGCGGCAGGGAGGGCAATGTCAGGATCGAGAACAACCTCGCTCCGGATGGGAAGTCCCAGAGCGTCGTTGAACTGCATGTGCAGGTCCGATAGCTGTAGCTGCGCAGTCAGCAAATCCTGTCTGGCCTGCAGCAACTGCGCCCGACTCTCGATCAGATCCGCTTCCAGCGAGTCTCCGTATTTGACCTGCTGCAAGCGTTCGCTTTGAAGATCGTTGGCGGCGCGAATCTCGGCTTCAAGCGACTGTTGCTGTGTCTGCACGATCAAGATCTTGTAATAGAGCTCCCGCACGGTCAGCGCGACCTGATTCTGGACTGAACGAGCCTTCTCTTTGCTTGCGTGGACATCGGCGCGCGCAACGTCATTGGCCGCCTTGATCTTGAAGAGCTCCGTCAAGGGCTGATCCAATCCCGAATCGCTGAGTGCGAAGCTCAGCGCTCCCTGGTTGATGATCAGGGTGTGGGACGGGAGCGCGGCGCCACCCACCGTTCCGAAAGCACCGGCGGGTATGCCGATAAACTGCGAGTCCGTCGCGTGGGCGAAAGTACTGTGATTATTGAGCACCGGAAAGTATGCACTTCGAGCGACCTCTTTCGCTCGCTCTTCTTCCTGAACGGTGAGAGCCGCGATTCGTATGTCGTGATTGTGCTCGAGCGCCAGCGCAACTGCTTCCTGCAAAGTGATCGTGCGCGGGACCCCGGCATCCTCTTGTTGCGCCATCATCGAGAGCGTGCTGGCGAGGAGAAGAGAGAAGATGAACAATGATCGCGTCTTCACGGCCGGCCCTCCTGAGATGATTTGGAGCCGTCCTGCAGGACAGGCAGCTGGCGAAAGTTCATAGGTGACCTTCGAAGTACGGCAGTGACAAGCAACATCGCCATGCACTCCCAGGCAAGAAGATGGAAGCCGTCAATAAACGTGAGACTGTACGCTTGCAGGCGAAGCTTATTGCCAATGATGTCCAGGGCACGGCCGGCCGCACCCACCATACCGTTCGATCTTCCCGCAAGGCCCGCAGCCAAAGTATGCACTGCGCCTTCCGTGACCCAGTTGCCCGACTGAACGTGCAGCCCCAGAAGGTTCGAATGCAGTTGTTCCCGGTTGGCAATGAAATGTCCCATCGCGGCCACGCCGGCTTCTCCGCCCAGCAGGCGTACAGTGTGAAAAAAGGCCGAGAGGGTCAAAGCGCGCTGAGGGGTTTCGAGGGCTCCAGAGAATGTGGCCTGCAGAATGATGGAGGAGACCAGCCCAAGAAGGGCGAAGGATTGGCCAACCCCCATCAGCAATTCCGTCCTGTAGTAGCTTTGGGGGAACCATGCGCTCGTGAAACCTGAATTCATCGCGCAGGCAAGCGCGATCGCTGCAAAGCCAAGTGCCATCAACAGGCGTGAGTCGATTCCTCTATATAGAAGGAGGGCGCCGACGAAAGCCAGCGTGAGCTCCAGAATGGCGGTCCAGAATACCGCCGGAGCGTACTGCCCGGCGTCGAGCCCCCGCACGGACAGCGACATGGGAATGATGATGACGGTCGCCAGCAGCACGAATCGGAATGAAAAGAGCGCAATGGCCAGCAGGATCGTATTCCAGTTGCGGAGGTAGGGAAGGTCGATCAGAAAGTTCGGACGCCTTAATCTTTCGAGCAGAGAGCATAGGAAAAGAACCGCAGAGCCTCCGACCAATCCGCTGAACAATCCCGATCGCCACCAGTCGAGCCTCTGCCCCTGATCCAGCGCTGCGTAAAGCAGCGCGCATCCGGCACTGAGATATAGAAATCCAGCAAAGCTGGGAGGCTTCTTCCCACTTTGTGGCCTCTGCGAGCGCGGAATTCCGAAGTGGATGCAAAGCATCATCACCGGTGTCGCAACTGCAGGAAGCCAGAATATCCACTCCCAGGACATGTGATTGCGGAAGAAGCCGTAAAGGGTGGGCGCTAGATTGACAGCGCCCTCAATGAAGAACGCGTAGAGCGCGAGCACCAGAGCCAGGTAACGTAAGGGGATATTGCGCAATGCAAATGCGAGCGTCAGCGGATAGAAGGGACCAGAGGTTAGCCCGGCAATCGCCAGGAGTACAATCAGCGGGTCATAATTGTGAACCATGGGAAGACACGCACAGACCACGGTGAAAGCGGACGCGCACACCAACAACAGATGTCGGGTTCCCGCGAGCGCACCCAGGTAGACCGAGAATGGCCCAATGAACATGATGGCAACGTTGAATGTGCTGCCGATCCACGCTCCCTCGTCATGGCTGATGCCGACGTTTCCCTTCAGATCGGCCAGCCCGAGGCTGAGCAATCGTCCCGTCAGGGTTACGATCGCTGCGCCAAGAAGGACGCCCAGAATCCCGAGCAGAGGGCTGTGAGACAAATCCGCCGGGAACGGTGATGGACCGCGTAATGCGGGACGTTCAGCCGGGGCCGACATGGAGGTTGCGCTCATCGGGTTACCTCGCGGTCCTCAATGTGACTTCCGCAGAGAGTCCCGGGCGCAGCTGCGAAGCCAGCGCTGAGTTATCCAGGGCGATCTTGACCGGCACTCGCTGAACAACCTTGGTGAAATTGCCAGTGGCATTGTCCGGAGGAAGTAATGCGAACTGCGAACCGCTTGCCGGTGCGATCTCGAGAACCCGCCCCTTGAACACGCGGCCAGGGTAGACGTCCACGCGAACCTCAGCAGGGTCTCCGGGTTTGATATTCGTGAGTTGGGTCTCGAGGAAGTTCGCAGCCACCCATCGAGTGGTGTCGAGAAAGGGTATTACCTGCGTACCCGGGCTCACGAGTTGTCCGGGATGAACCTGACGCTCACCCACAGTTCCGTCCGCCGGTGCCACGATCCGTGTGTAGCCCAGGTCCACTTCGGCTACAGTAAGCGCAGCTTCCCTAGCATGAAGATCGGCGACGAGTTGGTCCTGCTCAGATTCCAGTACGGCTTTGCTGCGGCGCTCCGCTTCGGCCGCCGCTTCATCACTGCTGAGCGATGCTCGTGCCTGCGCAATTTCTGCGTCGCTGCCTGCCGCCTGCGCGGCAAAACTCTGCTCACTGGCGACCGCGGCCTGGAGTGTCTGCTGCGTTGTGGCATTCACCCTGAACAGTGCTTCCTGCCGAGCCCGCTCCTCGCGACTGCGAACGAGCTCTGCATGCACGGCGTCTTTACTGTCTTGTGCGGCGGTGATCTGAGCCCTTGCATCGTCGACACCAGCGAGTGCGCGCTGAATTTTTGCGTCTTCCAGCTCCTGTTGCCTGTGGTTGTCTTCAATAGCCGCCCTGGCTGCCTCAACCGCGGCGGCAGCCTGCGCCGTCTGAGCCCGGTAGTCAGCGTCATTAAGTTGAACCAGGAGGTCCCCCCTGTGAACACTCTGGTAATCGTTCACGTCTACTTCGCGAACGATGCCCGAGATCTTCGTGCTCAGTGGGGTGAGATCACCCTGAACGTATGCGTCGTTGGTTACCTGCTCGGTCTTTGAGCCTTCCCAGCCATTCCAATTGCGCGTAACTGTGACAATGACCGCCGCCGCCAGCGCGACAACAATCACAGGGGTCCCATACTTTTGCCAAGCGCGCTTCAACACTCGTGATGCGATGACTTGGGTCGTTTGACTCATGACTGAATCCCTTCCGAAGGCAGCTCTCCATTGGGGGTATTCTGACCGACGTCTGAACACTGGCAGTTGCGATGCCAAACCGAAGAACTCGCCAACCGCAGCAGAATGAATGGGGATTGGGATCTGCGCGCTCTCCAATGACATGTCGAGAGTCGTAATTGTCGAATTGGGATTCGACAGCGAACCCTCTGCTCCACTCGGGCTTCTTGATTGAACGGACCGGCACCGTTCTTTAATTTGCGGTCATATCAGGGACTTAGAGGGGCAAGCAGGGAGTCGGTAGTGCTGCCCTTGTGCTTTGCAGACTGGCATGCGAAGTGCATGCTGACGCATAGCCAATCAGGATGTGATTAGGTATCACATCGCCGCTCCATGAATCGGCGAAAGGAGAGAGGCCACAATGTTCGGAGCACCTGTCAATATCATCACGGCGGCAGCGGCGATTGGCGGTTCGCTGGTGGGAGCGGCCGGCTCAGTCTTCGGGACGTGGATCACGGCGAGGCATCAGGATCGTCGTGACATGCTGGGAAAGCAGATGGCTCGGCGAGAAGCGCTGTATTCCGACTTCATCGGGGAAAGCGCGCGGATGCTGATCGATGCCCTGCAGCACAGCAGCAGCGATCTTGAAAAGCTCCTGCCGCTCTACGCGTTGGTGAGCCGCATTCGAATCAGTTCCTCAATGGCCGTGCTTCAAAAGGCCGAAGAACTCATTCAAACGATCATGGCCACTTATCCGCGGCCCAACATGACAGCTGAGGAAATTGAATCGAGAGCGATGAACGTTGGAGACCCTCTGAGACATTTCAGCGAAACCTGTCGCGCCGAGCTGAACTCTCTCTATCAGTAGCTCCGAAACGAAGCGATCCGGAATCACTTCCAACCGTGAACTGAAGAAGGTGTCCGATCATGAAGGCAGGCAACTGGTCCGCTCAAGGATGAGCGAATTTGGAGGCGTTTTCAGATCCCTGGTGGAATCAAAGCAGCGTCGAAGGATGGGTGGCTATATGGCGACCTCAAGAGTTGGCGGCAGTCGCATCAAATCGATGTTTGCGACTGCCGGTTGGGTTCATGATGTTGTTCCAACCGGCTGCGCTCGGCCGGCGGGAACTTCGGCGCCCTGGGCAGCCATCTCTTTGTTGAAGTCAAAGTCCGTGGTCGTCCGTCCCGTGATCAAGCGGGCCCCCCTGCTGAACGTGAGATCCTGGAAAGCCCACTGAATGAGCACGAGCACTCTATTTCGGAACTCTACGATGTACATGAGGTGAATGAAGGCCCACACCAGCCAGGCAGGCAAACCGGAGAGCTTGACGCCGAACGCGTTCGCGACCGCAGCCGCGCGTCCAATCACCGCCAAGCTTCCCTTATCGAAGTACTTGAAAGGCGGTAGCGCCTTTCCAGTTGTGACTTTCTTGACCACGGTTTTGGCCGCGTAGGCCCCTCCCTGCATCGCCACTTGGGCGACTCCGGGCAGCGGCTTTCCAGAGCCATCAACGGCAATGGCGAGATCCCCAATTACGAAAATGTTTGGGAACCTTGACAGGGTCAGATCGGGTCCAACCCTGATTCTGCCGCTCTTGTCCGTTTCCGCCCCGGTGCTTTTCGCAAGCGCCCTTCCAATGGGCGGAGCCGCAACACCTCCGGCCCAAATCACTGTTCTGGCGTCAAGGCGTACTTCGGAGGAGCCCTCGGTTGTCGTGACGCCTTCACGATCAATCCCCTTCACCATGACTCCAGTGCGAACCTGCACACCGAGACGTTCCAGCGATTGGGTCGCCTTGCCCGAAAGTTCTTCCGGAAAGGGCATCAATACGCGAGGAGCTCCATCCATGAGGATGATCCTGGCCTCCTCGGGATGGATCGACCGGAAGTCGTTTCTGAGGGTTTGTCTTGCGATCTCCCCGATCGCGCCGGCAAGCTCAACGCCGGTTGCGCCGGCGCCAACAATGACAAAGGTCAGCCACGACGTCCGGACGACCGGATCAGTGATCCGCTCGGCGACCTCAAACGCATATAGAATTTTGTGGCGAATCTCAGTTGCCTCTTCGATACTCTTCAAACTGGGGGCCCACTGACGCCACTCCTCGTGTCCGTAATACGAAGTCTGAGCTCCGGCAGCGACGATCAGAAAGTCGTACGGTATGATCGCCCCATCTGCCAGGAGGATTGAATTCGTGTCCGGATTTACGTCGATAACGTCGCCGAGCAGGACTTTCGCGTTCTTTTGCTTGCCCAGGACCCCTCGCAACGGCGCGCTAATCTCCCCAGGCGAGAGTGAGCCAGTTGCCACCTGGTAAAGCAGTGGCTGAAACAGATGGAAGTTCCGGCGATCGATCAATGTGATATCGACAGGAGCCCGTCTCAGCGCACGTGCTGCGCTCAGTCCGCCAAAACCTCCGCCAATTATTACGACATGGGGCCGGTTTTTCATGTGATACCTCGAAATAAAGTGGATCTGACCAGTTTGTTACTGCCCGGCGGGCAGCTCTGCGTATGCAATGCCCGTCAGATTTCCTTCGGCTGCCACAATCGTCTTCTGGTTTGAACCGTCGAGATTGGCGCTGTAGACGGAACCGGCGAAGTCCGTAACAAACATCCGGCCGCCTTCCAGATCGAGAGCCAGGCCGATTCCTTCCATCAAATGAGTGAAGAGAATCTCGGGTTCTGGCCGGACTGCCGGGCCCGGATCCATGGGTGCGCGGTTCACGGTATTTCCGCGTGGCGGGTCGCCCCGGTCCGTCCAATAGAGTGTTCGATTGGCAAGATCAAGGTCGAGATCGACTGGCTCAGGCAGATTGTCATAGAGAAGTTCAATGTCTCCGCGATTCGAAGGCGACTGCCCGCGCGGAATCTCAATGTTGGCCCGGAAAATGCGACCCTGGCCAGCGTTGTCGTCGCCTTTCTGGGTCCAGTAGACCTTGCCGCCGTCGACGTCGACGGCAATGCCGACACACCACTTCCTGGCGTCCGGTCCTGGGCGCGGATCGCCATCGCTGGTATCTACGAGAGTTTCGATCTCCGATCCGTCCAGACTTGATCGCATCACTCGCATGCCCTCGCGGTCCGACCAGTAGAGCTTTGCGTTCTTCTTGTCCAGTTGGAGCTGCTTCGGCGTGAACGTACTTCCTGGAGCAACGACCGTGATCATGTTCTTGCCGTCAAGATCGGAGCGAAGGATAGAACCGTCGTTCTTCTTGGGATTGCCCATGTTGGTCCAGTAGAGATGGCCGGCCGACGCATCTGCTACGAGCCCGTCCGGCAGTCGCCGGCCTTCGTTGACGATTGTCTTCAAATCGGAACCATCCGGGTTTGCAGAAAGAACGCGGCCAGCGCCAAGATCAAGGAAAAATAGACGCCCGGACGTGGCTCTTGAGGTGGTTCCTGCGTTGATCGGTTCGGAAATAATTGCGCCCATGGAAGAATTGCTCCTTGTTTCTTGATTTGTTGAGGCTACTTTCGACCTGCTCGCGCTTGCTGGCAGGCAACGGAACTCCAGGCTCACCTGCGCTGAGCGCAGTTGCCCGCGTTAGAAAATGTGATCTAGAGTCCAGCCTGCGCGCGCAACGCGAGGAGGCCAACAAGGACCTGGTTCTCTCGCTTCGCGAGCTCTTCAACCGAACGCGTGCCAGCCTCGTTCGTCACCCCCTCGACGACAGACTGCTTCAAGGCGTCCGTCACGTCGGGGGTGCTGAGCCCTTTGATCATGCCTGCGAGCGGGGTCATGAGGTGCTCCATGAAGTGATGAATTCCGTTCGCTCCGCCGCCAAGGTGCCATTGCAGGCTCGGGCCCATGACGCCCCATCGCAATCCGGGGCCGTAGCAGATGGCGGTATCGGCGTCTTCGACGCTGAGCACACCTTCCTGAACGAGGTACAGCACTTCCTTGTAGAGCGCGGCCTGAAAGCGGTTGGCGACGTGTCCCGGGAGGGATTTATAGAGTCGGACCGGTTTCTTTCCGATAGCCGCGTAGAACTCGATGGCTCGTGTGATGGTCTGCTCCGACGTCTTCGCTCCGCCAACAACCTCGACCAGGGGTATGATGTGCGGCGGGTTGAAGGGATGGCCGATGACGCAGCGCTCGGGCCGCTTGCAGCCCGACTGGATCACATCCATGGTGATTCCTGAGGAACTGGAGGCGATGATGGAATCGGCAGGCGTGGCGTCGTCGAGGTCGGCAAAGAGCTTAATCTTGAAGTCCGGACGCTCTGGTGCGTTCTCCTGGACAAAATCTGCCCCGGCCACCGCTTCCTTCATGTTGGTCGTGAACTCCAGGCGATCGCTCGAAGAGCCCTCGGACAATCCAACTGCGGTCAGGGATTCCCAGGCGTCATCCACATACTTACGGAGATTGCTCTCCGCATCAGGACCAGGATCAGTCGCGGTGACATCGAAACCACGGGCGAGATAGTAGGCTGCCCAACTCGCACCGATCACTCCTGTGCCGACGATGGCGACACGTTGAATAGGCTTGTTAGAAGTCATTCTTTTGCTCCGTTCCTGATGTTCTGCGTCGCCGGTATTCTCGTGGACGCGTGTTTTTTTCGGCCAACGATCGAGGCGAGCATTCAATCCCAGCCAATCTCGTTTCAACCGACATTTTCCTGTTGGCATTTGATATGCCAAAGATGCTTGAACTTCTAACTTCAGAAGCGTCAAGGGCAATTCAGTGGGAGGTTTCTGCAGCGAGTGTCGAGAGTCGTAAAAGTCGATTCAGGATCGACAAATTGCTGTTGCAGGATGGCGCTGGCGCTCCAGCTCGGCGGTTTGACCTCTGGATGCTCTACTTCAGGAGGCGTCATTGCAGCACTGATGCCGGATCGTCCACGATCCCATGCATTTGACTTATCGAGCGGGGGTCGAAGGCCATTTCCTCGGCAATTGACGCCCGAACTCCGCAACGCTGTCTCAACCGACAGCAAAAAGAGAGGCCAGGCAGATCTGTCCGGGGGACCAGCTATAGCCTTGCAAGCGACGGGGCGGCGCGTCCATTCAGAACGGCGTCGATGTTATCGAGAGCTGTCATGGCCATGTTTGTTCGGCTCTCCAGTGTCGCCGAGCCGATATGCGGCAATAGGAAGATGTTCCTGAGGCAGATGTACGCTGGGTTGAGCTTTGGCTCGCCTTCGAAGACGTCCAGACCAGCTGCTGCGACACGACCGGTCCTGAGGGCCTCGATCAGGTCGTCATCTTTGATCAGGCCGCCGCGGGCTGTATTCACCACGACAGCATCCTGAGGAAGGAGAGCAATGGTCTGCGCGTTGAGAAAATGGTACGTTGCTGCCGTTTCCGGCGCATGCAGGCTCAAGAACTGACTCGCTTTCAGCAACTCGGTCGGATCGGCATGGAATACTGCGTCACTCGCCGTCGCTTCAGGTAGCGGGCGGGGATTCGAGTAGTGGATTTTCATACCGAAAGCGCGTGCGCGCCTGGCGACAGCTTGCCCGATGCGTCCCATCCCGAAGATCCCGAGCGTCTTGCCGGTCATCTGCCACCCAAGGAGGCCTCCCGCGCGTGCGAGGGTCCACTCACCACTTCTCACCAGTTCCTGGGCTTCGAATGCGCGTCGGCTTGCGCCGAGGAGCAGCAACATCGCAATGTCCGCTGTCGCGTCGGTAACCTCCGCCGGCGTATATCCAATGGCAATCCTTCGCTCTGCAGCTGCCTTCATGTCGATGTGATCGATGCCTACGGACGTAGTGGCAATGACTTTGACGGAAGGCGAGACATGCCCGAAGAAACCGGCGTCGAGCCGATTGAATGGAGTGATAAGTATCGCAGCGGCACCCTCGGATATTGCCAGAAGTTCTTCGCAAGTGAATAACTCTCCGCCAGGCTTTCGCCTGACGTCGTACTCCCTTTCAACCCGCTCCTCGGCGGACTGTGTGAGATCGGACGAGACAACCAAGACAGGCTTCTTCATGATGCCTACCATGCGTTTCGCACAACAACTACTTCCTCCGCTTTCGCCCAAAATGATAGGTGATACCGGCAGAGACCAGGCTCGGGTTGAGCGGCACATGAGCAGTAACGGGGATATCGCCGCCAATCAATCCGTGTGCGTTGACGCCAAGCCAAACCTCCTTAAAGTCGCCGAAAAAGCTCCACCGTCCGGTCACCGTGTAATCGGCACCGGCCTGAAAAACAGCTCCGAAGTTGTTAGCGACGTGAAGATCCGATACTGCCGCATCATGATCCTTGAGGAAGATTGCGTACGCAACACCGGGTCCCGCATAAGGCTGGAATACCCGCCATCGCCGGACCCGGTACAAGCCTGAGGCGATCGTCGGGCCGTACCGTACGGCGCCAAGCTCTCCCAGTCGCGCCACCGTTCCCTGTCCGCTGATCGTCGGCTTCGGTGGGATTCCAAACATCAACTGGGCGGAAATATCCCTGGTCAAATCGTATCCCACGTCGAACGTAATGCTCTCGTTGTTGCTTACTTGCGCGCTGGCGCCGGGAATTACTTCGCCGCCTGTTTCAAATGTGGCGCTTGAATGATAGACCGCACCTACGCCCCCGACTCTCACGTACCAGGGGTCCCCTTCTCTCTGGAGCGCGCCGGCAGACGGGTTTCGCACAGTAGCAATCAGACTCTGACCAGCAGGGCCCACCGATACGGCCCCGCTGTGATCTTCCTGCCCATAGGCGGCGGCTGCTGCCAACAAGAGAACCAGCGCTGCTCTCTTCACGGTCGTCTCTCCTCTGTGGATTTGTCTTTCTTGGGTTCTTCTCAGAGCCGAATCACCGATGTCGACGCGTATCGCATCTACCGTCCTGGCCAAAGCCGCTGGAATGAAGTGGGGTGACGTGTGGATTCAATGTGCTGGGAAAGAGATTTGCGCATTCGGGACGAATTGCGGTCCTCGCGCTCCGTAATCCGTATCGGCAATCGCATGGCCGCCGAGGATCAGATCGTGAGGAGCGTCATACTTATCCATGACGCACTCCACGAAGACCATCTCCGCATGCGGAGTCTCCAGCACGGTCTGCAGTTCTCTGCTGGTCGTGACCACGTGAGTCTCCGCCTTCTCATCACGGCTGAAGACGCGCGGCAGCTCTGCATACCGCCAGCTCGCGACGTCGTTGTACTTCGCGTCCTTGCCCAGAACCGCTCGCTCCACCGTGTAACCCTCGTTCTGATTCACAAAGATCAGCGGCTTCAGGCGATGCCGCATCACGGTCGAGATCTCCTGGACCGTCATCTGGAGAGATCCTTCCCCCGTGAGCAGGATGTGTCGCCGCCCCGGCGTCGCGAGAATGGCTCCGAGGAGGGCTGGGGTTGCGTAGCCGATCGAGCACCACACGTACGCCCCCGTGATGTAGATGGAGTCCTCAGGCAATGTCAGCCGTCCAAAACCCGCGCTCGATGTTCCGTCTTCGACGACGATCACGTCGCCGGGACGCAGGAAGTTCTGAATCGCCTTCCAGTAGGCGTTCTGCGTGAGCGGATCATCCGATGGAACGAACTCCGCCTTCTTCGGCGCTCGAGCTGGTTGTTTCGTGGGCTGCGAGGAAGAAGACGAATCGAGCAGGGACTGCAGCAGTTCCCCGATTCCAACACCTTGAAAATTCTTATCGGCCGAATCGGCATAGGTGGCGTTGAGGTGGATCGTGGAAGGCGGCAGTTTGTCCGTGAAGAAGCCGGTTGTCGACTCGATGCGCCGGTAGCCCACCGTCAGGAGGCAATCACTTCCTTCGATGGCTTCTCGCGTTGCCGGGGCGCTGGCAATGCCGGCATAGATGCCGGCGAATTGCGCCGAGCTCTCGGGCACAGCTCCCTTGGCGCAGTTGAGCGTCGCCACGCGCATGTTGAATCGCTCGGCAAGTTCCACGATCTGCCCGGAGATCCCGAAGCGCATCGCGTCGATATCCAGCAGAAACGCCGGCGATTTTGCCGTGCTCAGCTTCTGCAGAATTAATTCGGCGCATGCTTTCAGGTTTTCCTGATCGCTCGGCGGCATGACGGGGTGGATCGGTTCCTCCGGTACCTCGACTTCGAGGTACGCGATATCCGACGGCAGTTCCAGGTAGACCGGAAGCTTGCGCCGCCAAGCAGTGAGAATGATCCGATCGATTTCCGCTGCGGCATTCTCCGGTGTCAGCTGCGCCTGAGCCGCCGTCACTTCACTGAATATCCGGCAGAGATCGCCTTTTCCGCGTTCGGCAAGGGTGTGGTGCATCAGATCTCCCCGTTGAACTGATCGCAGAGGCAGAGAGCCGCTAATGAGGATCACCGGAACATGCTCGCTATAGGCGCCGGCAATGCCGTTCATCGCGCTCAGCGTCCCAACGCCGTGCGTCACAATCATGGCGCCGAGGCCGTTGATGCGCGCGTAAGCGTCCGTCGCGTACGCGGCATTTAATTCGTTGCAATTCCCAACCCAGGCTGGCTCGCCGCGATCCTCGAGCTGCTGCATGAATTCGAGGTTGTAGTCACCGGGGACACCAAAGAGGTGACGAATGCCGGCTTCCTCCAGACGACGAAGAAGAAAGTTGCCAATCGACATTTTCATGAAATGAAGTCTCCTTTTCCGCATGCCTGAAGAGGGCCGCGGCTAATGTTCCCAACTTGCTGGTTGGTTCGGTCGGATGCGTATCCGCGGAAACCATTCTGCATGCCCCTGCATGTCTGAGCATTGGCAGTTGCTATGCCAAACCAGAAGAAGTCGCTAATCCCTGCAATATGCGGCACCCGCGACCCCTGCGGGCTGAGGGGCCGATGTCGAGAGTCGTAATCGTCGAAAGCGGATTCGACTAAGTGGGATTCTGATCAGGCTAGGCGGCGTCGCCTCTCGTCGCGACCCTTGGTCCACAAACCTGAGGACTGCTGGTTTTGGGGATTCACTGGGTTCTTCACTTCAGAGAGGACTCGCGCAGCCTTCGGCGTGGCTTAGTTCAGAAACCACTCAACTAACTCCATTAAGGATGACTTACCGCGCGCGAGGCTTTCCTCCGGCTCCTGTCGGTTCTGGTTCCACGCATTGTCCACAATGACGCTGCGGAGATCGTCCACTCCGATCAGACGCCGCGCGTATACACCGCAATCGCCTTTTCGATCTTCACCAGCGGACCGTACTCCCTTCCGTCATACGAAAAGAGGTAGTTCCTCTGGACGACCAGATCGATCAGCTGCTTCAGCTTATAAGGCGGTCCGAAGTTCCACATGGGCGTACCGAGAACAATGCGATCTGCGCCCCGGAAACGCCGAATCGAAGACTGAATGCGCCCCAGACCTCGGTCTCCCTGTCTGAGAACGGTACGTGCTTCACCGCCTTGTACTTCGCGCCGATCGATTCATGGTCGAATTCCGGAAGGTGCTCATGCCATACATTCAACGTGTCGACAACGGTCGATTCGTCGCGACCGGCACGCGTCCACAAAGGAACTCGTAAGCGCGATCGAGTTCGAGGACTCTCCCCTGGGAGAGGACTGGATGTGCAGGATATTCATCTCCGTGGTCTCCATTGCGTTTCAGATCGAACGGCCACCATGTTAAGGCGAGACTGAGCGTGCAGCCTCTTCGATTACCGCCGCCACCTCTTTAGGCTGCGACTCATAGACAGAGTGGCTCGCGCCGCGGATCTCTGTTACGTGGCTGTGCGCGCGTTTGGCGTACCAGCGTTCGAGGTCTGGGCTGATCACCCTGTCATTTAGGGCGACGATCATCCAACTGGGTACGCTCCGCCACGCTGGAGCCGTGATTGTTGCGCTGAAGTCTGCTATCGCGGTGAGTACCTGCGAGCTCGCTTCGAACTGGGCGAGTTCGAGTGGCAAATCCGCTGCGAAGTACGAAGGGAATGCGGATGGGTCCAGAAAGTTGAAGCCGTCCGGAGTCTTTCGAATGAATCCGGATCTCGTGAGGTCGCTGGGAAATCGCTTGCCATCCAGGGCTTCGCTCTCGCCGGCGTCGGGCATGTGGGCCGCGACATACACGAGAGCGGCAACGTGCGGATCATTGCCCGCCTCCGTGATGACACTGCCTCCGTAACTGTGCCTCACAAGGACCACTCTGCCTTCCTGCAGTGCCAGTGTTCTCCGTGTTGCCGCGACATCGGCATCGAACGACGTCAGCGGCTCCTGAACGACCGAGACCTTGTAGCCGGCGTGAGTCAGAATTTCGTAAACCGGTCTCCATCCCGACCCGTCAACCCAGGCTCCGTGGACCAGCACGATGTTCTGAACTCTGCCGTTCTGTGCGACTGCACACGTTGCACCGATTGTGCTGGTGACAAACAATACTGCTAACGATAGATAGCCACGACCGAACATCTCTCACCTCTTTGTAAGCTTCGGCAGAGATTGGGCTCGCCACCCACTTCCGGAGCCGAATATCGGCCGTAGGCTGCCCCATTTGCACTTCGAATACCAAAGTAGACCGCCCCCCTTAACTCCTGCAGAATGAACGCCGGCTCAATTGGGGTTATCCGTCGCAACTGTCGAGAGTCGATATTGCCGAAGCAAATCCGAGCCATACGGTCATTCGCCAACCGACTCACCCGTCCCAGCAAGCCAATGCTTTGTCAGACAATGAAGCGCTCCGGTGGATCCCATACCGGAGCGGCACACTATCTGCCGTCGGCGTGAATTTCGTCATTGGCTGGGGGTAAAATTTGGGCACATTCGCAAGGGGTTCGCCTAAGGCTCAAGCTCGCCGGATTTCCATATGAGTACTAATCAAAGCCAAAGCCCCGCTCCCTCCTATCGAGGTGTTCGCCAAGAGGCGGTCGATCTCACGACAACCGAAGCCGTTCCCATCACAGTTCTGGACCACAAGAAGGCGGAAGAAGCCCTTCGGCTGAGAGACCACGATGCTCGCTCCTTGTTGGACAACATCCCCGGCTTTGTGGCTCGCATTTCGCCAGATGGCATCCTCGAG
>Ga0335075_10002682_pt1 | contig 28452 bp, 12 predicted proteins | sample Lox_Sample_24_FD_206723 | JGI IMG/M metagenome (GOLD analysis project Ga0335075, IMG submission 206723) | Soil microbial communities from Loxahatchee National Wildlife Refuge, Florida, United States - Lox_Sample_2.4 | ecosystem: Environmental > Terrestrial > Soil > Wetlands | place: USA...
AACCAGGGCCGCAGCGTAGGAGTTCCTGAAGTTCGCGAACAGCTTACCTGGGCAAAAGGCCACCACAATTTCGAATTCGGGGGCGACATCCGTCTGATTCGTGAGTATTCCCAGCTGGGAAACAGCATCAATAATGTGACGATTGGCCTAGGACCGAATTTTGCGAATCTGAGTGGATCGCTCCGGCCGTCGGACATCAACGCCGATCACGGCGCCCAAAACGAATGGGACGGAACCTTCACGTCGATTCTTGGAAGCATTAGCGCTGCAAACGTTAACTATAACTATGATCTCAGCGGCAATCCTCTTCCGATCGGATCGCCGGCCATCCGTAACTGGGCAAACAACGAAGCCGAATTCTACGCGCAGGATACGTGGCACCTGACAAGCGGCTTTACACTTTCGTACGGATTACGCTGGGTATATCACGGCGTACCGTACGAACAGAACGGGTACGAATCCATCGGCAACTTGACGGAACAGCAGCTCTTCGACGCTCGGGTGGCGGCTGCGGCTTCGGGCACGAACGGCAACACTGCCGCACCGTTGATGTCGTACGTCCTCGCGGGGCCTGCCAATAACGCGCCCGGATACTACAATCCTGATTACAAGGATTTCGCTCCGCGGCTTGGTATCGCCTATTCGCCGTCATTCACGAATGGCTTCCTGAATAAGCTGTTTGGAGACCGCAAGACGAGCATTCGTGCGGGGGGCGGTATCGTCTACGACCGTGTGCTCGATACCCTCGAATTCGAACTCGATGAGGAAAACTTTTTGTTCAGCAACCAGGTTCCGGACACGTTCGGGTCAAGCCCCGATCCTACCGGATCGCTGATGAACGATCCGCGGTTTACTTCGCTAACTTCCGCGCCCAGCGCGCCAGGAGTGCCGATTTCGCGGCCGTATACGCCCAACGTCGATGCCAATGGAAACCCGATTGGCCTGGCTGAACTCGGAGGTTTTCCGAACTTCTTCAATTTCGATCGCAATATGAAAACGCCATACGCCGTCACCGCGTCTTTTGGCATCCAGCGCGAATTGCCCGGCAACTTTTTCGTCGAGGCGGACTATTTCGGGCGTTTTGGCCGGCGACTCGCGGCGATCGGCGATGCCGCGCAGCAACTTAACTTCAAAGACCCCGCTTCCGGCCAATACCTGAACAGCGCCTTCGGCGCGGTGCAAACCCAGCTTCAAGGCGGGACGTCACCATACGCCGTAACCGCGCAACCGTGGTTCGAAAACCAGATGAGCGCCGCCGCTGCGCAACAATGGGGACCGGGTACGACGTGCGATAACGTTCTCGCTTACTACGGCGGTCCATCCGATCCCAGCATCAACTGCACGCAAGTCGCAGCCGCTTTCGACTACAGCTATATCCCCGTAGGCGATCTTTCGAGTACAGACGAGGTCCTCTCCGAGGTTGGATTGTTGAACCCTAACACAGGCCTGCTGGCGCAGACCGGTTCGGCAGGTTACATCGGGAATTTCGCCTCGTCTAACTACAACAGCCTGATCGTCACGCTCCGCAAGAAGTTGTCGAACAATCTGCAGTTCGACTTCGACTATGCATACGCACATTCGATCGACAACGTGTCGGAAATCAACAACAACTTCGTCGAGTTCACATACGACGCGGCCGGGTTGGTTTGCGACCTCCGCAACCTGCGAACATGCCGAGCGAGCTCCGACTTCGACGCCCGACACACGATCAGCGCCAATTACGTGTACACTCTTCCCGTCGGGCACGGACAACGGTTCCTGAGCGGCCTTCCCAAGGCTCTGGACGAAGCAATCGGCGGATGGGGAACTTCGGGGATTATCACATGGCGCTCGGGCTTCCCACTGAACACAAGCACGGGCACCTTCCCGATCGACTTCACCATGAGCGCACCGGCCGTGTATGTTGGGCCTGCGTCCAATGTGGCGCAAAAAATTACGGTCGACCCGCAAACACAGCAGGTTCAGTTCTTCGCAAACCAGGCGAACGCGCTGAGTGCTTTCCAGTATCCGTTTGGCGGCGGAACTGGGAACCGCAACCCGCTGCGCGGACCGAATCTCTCGAATGTCGATATGGGACTCTTCAAGTACTTCCCCATGCCCTGGTCAGACAATCAGAAGCTTCAGTTCCGCGCTGACGCGTTTAACGTGTTCAACAACGTCAGCTTCGGAAATCCGGGCACCGCGATCAACAATCCGGGAACGTTCGGCTTGATTACGACCCAGGAGAATTCACCGCGCGTGCTGCAGGTTGCCTTGCAGTATGAATTTTAGCGTGCGGTTCGACAACTCGAACTAGACTCTCCACTTCAGTGCGGGCTTCCAGCGGGAGCCCGTCTGATCTCCTTCACGGGGTGCGTAATGTTACTTCTGCGGGTTTGACTGCGCCGGTCCCGCCGCGGCGGGGTTTGGCGGCGGAACTGCATCTGCGAGGGCAAGATACGAGCGGCCGAAAGCAGCTTGCTGCGTTCCAGCTCCAATCACGATGGCTTGGACTGCATAGCGGCCAGTCGGCAACTTCGATAGCGGCAAGCTCACTCGGAACGAAGCCGTGCGCGTTTTATCATCGACTTGCGTCGGGCCAAAAAGCGGCGTCGCGTTTACCTGGAGTCCTGCTCGGAAGAAGATCAACCCCGCTCGCAGGGAGGTGGGATCGAAATTCTGTTTGGCGGGGTAATAGGTCTGGAAGAAAACGTACAGCGTTTGCCCCTTGGTGAAGTAACGCGTCACACTGGGGACAATTCGCTCGCCGTTGACTTCGAGCGGCGACTCGGCGAGTTTGGCCTTCAACCCTTGCGTCTTGGTTTTCACCTCCGACGACTGTTCGACCGGGACGATCTGGCTCGACAGCATCACGGAGCTGAGCGACAGCTTGTCCTTCGGCAGCGGAGGCACGACCAGCGGTTCCTCGAATGTGCCGATCTTGCCCGACTCGTTTTCGCGCGCGACAAATTTCAGATCGTAATCACCGGGAGCGAGTACGACTCCGCCCTGGTATTCGAGGTTTGCCTTGCTGATTTCTTCGAAGCGCTGTGGATCAAGATGGACGGTGATCGTGTCGCGAAGCTGCGCGACGGGAAGCTGGAATGGCGACGCGCCTTTGACTGCGGCAGCCGCTTTCACTTGAGCGCGGACCTCTGCCGCGAAATCGAACACTGCTTCGCGCTTCCCGTGCTTCTGCGCCCACTCGAGAGCCGTGGCTGAAAGCTTGGCATCGATCGGGACGTACACCTGATTGTTGCCGATGCGGAACATTCCGGTCTCGACGGCAATCGGTAGTTCGACGATGGGATCTTGAGCGTGAATGGCGTCCGCAAGCTGCTGTTCGCGATCGGCTTCCTCGAGATGCTTGAAGTCGCGCGGCGCGTAGTAGCCGTCGCGGAACCGTACGTGCGCGCCGGGCACTTTCACCTTCACGTGGACCGCCCGCCAGCTTCCGTCGTGTTTCACGTCCGAACTCAGGTAGTAGCCAATCAAATAGTAGCCGCTGTTGTCTTTCTGAATCTCCGGGAACGCGTCGCTCAAATCGCCCAGATCGAAGAAGGTCTTGCCGCCCGTATCGCCGGACAGCGTGGAAAGAGTATCGCGTGAGTCTTGCCGCTGATCCGTTTGCTTGAATACGGCGGCTCCACTGAACATCGACGTGCCCGTGGCCGTGTCCGTCGTCGCATCGCCGCCGGGGGGCGTGGTGTAAAGGCCGCGCGCATCGATTGAATAGATCGAGACGTCCGCGCGGTTCGCGGCGTCGGTGGCGGCGCGCAATTCAGTGCGATTCTCTTCTCCCGTCTGCGTGATGCCGCTCGTAAATTCGACGATGGCCTTGCGCCCGGGAATATCGGACAGCACGTTCGAGAGCCCTTCGACCGCTGCCAGCTTCTGATCCGTGTTGAAAACGTTGAACTCGGTTTCGTCCGGCGTATAGGCCGCCCCGGTGTAGCCGGAAACGTCGTATTCGCCTTCCTGCGCGGCAGCATAGAGATTCGACGAGAGATCGGCCGCGGCACCCGGCTTCAGTCGTTCCAGTGCCTGATGAATCTTTTCTTTCTCGTTCGTAAAATCGCACCACACCGAAAGATCGGTGCCATACGTCACGACCGAGACTAAATCGGCCGGGCTCATCTGGCTGGCAATGAACTTCTCGGCGGCGAGCCGCGCGCGACGCAGGTCTTCGTTGCCCATCGAACTCATGTCGAAGAACAGGACCAGCATGCGGCGATCGCGTGTCCTGGCTGTAATTTCCTCGTCGGAAACGGGAGTCGGGCTGTCGACCGGAATCACAACCGACGCTGTGTTCGCGTTTTCGGGCCCGGCCTTGTCGATCTTCTCGATGTCCTCGTAGGTGAAAAACGAAAGCGTTTGCTGCTTCCCATCGTCGGTCACGACGAATTGGTCCGGCCTCAGACCCTTGATTGGTCTGCCGGAATGGTCTGTCACTTCGACGTCGATTCGCACCAGGCTCGATTCCGAGCGCAACACGGTCGCGGTACGATGCGGCGCCTGTTCCTGCGGCTTTGCTGCGGGTGCGGGCACATAGGCGGGCGAATTCTGGTTCGCAGACGAACCGGAGGTTTGCGAATTCTGTGAAGTGGGTTGTCCTTGCGGTTCGGAAGTCGACTGCGCGTAGGCCGGCACGATCGCCAAAGCCGCAATCACGAAAGAAGCGAATAGATTTTGTGCCGCGCGCTTCATAAAGAACCTCAGAAATTGAACCGCAGCATCACATCCATCGACCGCATAGCGCCCGCCGCATTAATTTGTCCGAACAACGGCGAACCCAACGTCGTTGAAACACCGGTAAAACTAGGCGTATTTGTCAGATTCTGCACTTCCCATCGCACCGTGATGCTGCGCTGGCGCTCGCGCGGGCCGTACCGAAACGACTTGGCTAACGATGAGCTCCAACTGAAGCTGCACGGGCCTTCGATAGCTCCTCGCCGCTCATCGCCGTACGTCCCGGCGGCAGGAACGACAAATGCACTCGTGTTGAAGAAATTCAGCGCCGATCCGCCACAAATTCCTACGTTCGGATCGCCAACCTGTTCAGCGCGCTCTGAGAAATTCGCGCCCGTACCCGAATTGTTTGATGCGCCGCCGCCGAGATACGCCGTAAAAGGCGTGCCCGTATGCCACATCACCATATTCATCAGCCGCCAGTCGCCAAACACTTTGCTCGTCCATCCGTGCGACGCGAGGTTATGGTGCTGACCGAACGGCAATTCCCATACCGACATCAGGCGAACCTGGTGGCGCATGTCAAACGATGAGAGTCCCCACTCAGCAGCGTAGTTTCCATCCTGCTGCACGACGATCGGAGAAGTGCCGCCGATACTGCTCGCATTGTCGAGCGACTTCGAAAATGTGTACATCAGCACGCCCATGATGCCGTGCGTGAAGTGGTGGACGAGGCGTACTTGCAGCGCATTGTAGAGCGAGTTTGCCCCGGACTGGTCGTAGTCAAAAGCGGTCGCGTATGGGATCGTCAGGTCAGTCTGTGTGCTGAACGGATTGGTGCCAAGAGGAGCACGATTCGGCGCGCGCAGCAGATCGAGGTCGGTGCCCTTCGTTCCCGTATACGTCAGGTTCAGGATCCAGTCCTCGCTCAGGTACGTCTCGGCCGAGAGCATCCAGATTTGTGCGTAGCCGTCTTTGTAAAACGGGTTCACGCCCGAAGTATTCGGCACCGTGCAGTTCGTCGTCAGTGTGGGCGTGCAGAAATTCGTCGCCCCCGCTGATGGAAAGCCGTTCTGGAGGGTCAGTACTTGTGCAGCGCTCGTGTAGAGGTTCTGCGACACCGCGAACGGCGGCTGGTATGCGAGATAATCCTGCGCCAGCGTGTCATAGATCGAATCGTTGTAGAAAATCGAATATCCCGCACGAACGATCGTCCTCGGATGAATTCCGGGCGCCCACGCAAAGCCGATGCGTGGCGCAAAGTTCGTATAGTCACCGTGGATCAGCGACTGAGGATAAGTTCCGTCAAACAATCCTGTTTGTCCGGGCGTGACGATCGTCACCTGCGTTGCGGTTGGGTTGAGGTCAAGATTGGAGATGTGGTTGAAGAGTTCCGTCGGCGGAGTCACGGCACTGTAGCGCAAGCCAAAAAGCAGCGTGAACTTCTTGTTGACGTGCCAGTCGTCCTGCCCGTAGCCGATGAATTCCCAATTGCGAAAGTACGTATTCGCGTCACCCGTGCGAATCTGCGTATTATATGGCAGGCCGAGGAGGAAGTCCGCGAACTCGTAGTACGGCTCTGTCGCGGCAGTCTCAATCGGCTGGCCGTTCGCGTCGAGCTGGCTCGTCATCTGACCGGTAAACATGAACCGCCCGCGCGGATCCGGATCGGAGTCGGTGTTGAGCTGGATCCGCCGGATTTCCGCACCGAATTGAATCGTGTGGTCGCCGTGCGTATACGTCCAGCCTTCCATGAACCGCATCGTCTGATTCCGTACGAGCGACGGCACAGGGTCGTTCAGGCTTCCGAGGCTCGAGAATTGGATTTCCGGAATCCCGTAGTTGATCGGATCGCTCGAGACACCAAGAATGCCCAGTTCGCCGGCAATATTGTTCACGTATGAATTGTCGCTCAGGATCTGCGCGCGGCTGCGGCTCCAATTCAAGCTCGTCGCTTCAACCATGTCTGGCGACCAGTTGTGATTCAGGCCGATGTTCACGTTCTGCGCGAGCGTGGACTGATTTCCGGCAATGCTCGCGAAGTTTCCAAGCGTATTCTGGCGCGAGGACTGAAGGTTGTATCCGCCGTTCAGGTTTATCTTCGAATTGATCGTATGCAGAATATGAAGGTTGACTGAATCCGTGTTCTGCGGTGTCGTCGCCTGCAGCAAATAATTGTACGTCTGGCCCTGCGGACCGCTGGTTGTGGGGATGTTTGGCAAGGGAATGTATGTTAGAAGACCGCTCGCCTGCGTGCTGATCGATCCGGCGGGAACCTGACAGCCGTTATTCAGTATCGTGCGCGGGCCGGAAAAATTCGAGGACGGATCATAGAGCGTGAATCCGTTCCCTACGTCGCAGAAGTTCCCCCAGCGCTCGTCCGCTGTTGGAACCAACGAAAAACTGTTTACTGCGTTTTTGACGAGTTGGTGCTGGTAGTTGAGGAAGAAGTACGTTCGGTCGCTGCCGTCATAGATGTGTGGGATTTTCAGCGGCCCGCCCATGTTGCCGCCGAAGCGTTCGTTATAGTTCGCGACCTTCGGGAAATTCTCGCCCGTGATCGAATAGGGCTTCGCGTTCAGTGCGGAGTTCGAATACTGGTCGTAGAAACCGAACCGGATGCGATTGATCGCCTGCCGCATGATTCTGGAACGCCCGGCGAACAGGCCGCCCGGAGGCGCGCCGCGACCGCCACCTCGAAAGTAGAACCCTCGGCCACCTCCGCCCCCGCGCATCCCTCCTCTTCCACCGCCACCACCGGGCCCACCGCCGCCAGGACCTCCGGCGCCGCCAGATCCTCCTGGACCACCACCCTCACCGAACGGATTTCCGGAGCCTTCGCCGGGAGGCGCGTTCGGCGCCAAACCATCGGGTCCGCCTCCGAATCCGCCCGGCCCAAATCCGCCAGGACCTCCAAACCCACCCATCGAGGTTTCTTGACCCACCGTCCCCTGCAGAAGGAATGAATTTGCCGAGGCGCTAGCAGGGTTTGCGTTCGAAAGCGACGCGGTCGGCTCGTTACTCCCGGCGGCGCCATTCGGATTTTCGTTCTCCTGTCCTGTGGCGCCGTTGCCCGTCAAGTCCGTTTGCTGAAAAGGATTGGTCGCCAAGCCCGCCTGCAGAGCGTTGCGAAGTCCTGCGGGCATCTGCCCTCGTCCGCGGAACCCTCCGTTTTGGCCGCCTTGGCCCGATCGCGCCTGATTTGCTTGCGCCGAATTTGCCCCGCTGGTCGTCTGCTGGCGACGGGCATTCGTGCTCGAGCCGCCTTTCCGCAACGAAGCGTTTGCAGCCGACTGTTCCGCGCGGTTCAGGTCCGCCAGCGTTTGGACTCGCAGCTGAATCGGAATCGGTCCCGGCGGCATCACCGGCAGCTTGATATTGATCGATGACGGATTAAATCCAAGCTGTGTGACTTCGACACGGTAATAACCCTGCGGAAGCCGCGGAAACGTGAAGGTCCCGTTCTCGTCTGTCCAACTCAACCAGACTTTGTGCGTTTCGGTGTTCGTGATCCGAACGGTCGCGCCCGGCACTGGCTCACCAGTCGCGGTGCGGACCCACCCGCTAGTGTTGTTGACCAGCGGCGTGGAAGACGCCTGCCCAGCTTGTGCTCCGCTGCCGAGTGAATTGTTCCCGGCTTCGGTGGTGACGGCTGCCTGTTTGCCATTGGCAGGCAAAGCTCCAAGAACTGCCACAAGCAAAACTGCCGATAAAGTCGATCGAGCCCATTTCATTCGGACGCTCACCGATGCGCTGCAACTCCAACCTAAGTTCTGCAGGTGCGAGGGCCGGCTGCCAGCGTTCTCTGAAAGCCGGCCCTGGGTAGTCTACGTCTTGTGCTGTAATTACTGCGCTGTCGTTACTGCGAATTGTCGCCAGACTTGCCCGGGTCGTACACGAACCGGTACGTCACAGGCTGGCTGAACCGCTGGTTCTCGATTTTCGTCGTCATGTAAAGCTGCTTTCCGTCAGGCGAAAGCTCGAACGTGCGAGTCGTCGTGCCGCCGAACATGTCGCTGGTCGCTACGAGCTGACTTCCCTGCCACTTTGCCTGAGCGGGCTGCATGCGCATCATTCCGCGGCCGCCGCCATTGTCCTGGTTGTCTTGTGCGTTCTGATCGCTCGATTGCGGTTCCGTGGTAGCGACGAGGCGTCCGGTTGCGCCCGTGACGTTCAAGCCCTTGTCCGTTTGCGTGATCGTGAGCTGCGAGAATTGGCGCATCATCATCCCGCCCCCTTGGCCGCCACGGCCTCGTCGTCCGCCCATTCTGCCGCCCCCGCCTCCGGAATCGCCCTGATCTCCGTTCGCGTTCATGGCTTCCTGCATTTTTTGTCGTGGGTCATCACTCTGTTTCTGGTTGAGCGTCCACGTTCCGGCAAGATTTGGCTTGGCAGCTGAGGTGTTCGCAGTTTTCGACGCGTCCTGACTCTGCGCCTGGCTCGCGCTTGAATTGTTGCTGGCCGACTGCGCCCTTGTCGTTTGCACCGACAAAACGAGCAGTGCGGCCGTCAGTGCCGTCGCGGCAAAGCTCGCGCAGCCCAGCAATCTTTGATTTCCCGACATGTTGATTTCCTCCCTATACAGAGATGGTACCGAGGTGCTTAGGAGTATGACGTTCAACGGCCATCTTCCGATACAGTACTTATTCCTCGCGACCGCGTAGAGAGTTCCATAAATCGCCGGGTCGACTGAGAGCCAAACGCGAGCGGCCCTATATCCACCGCGAAACTACGGCCGCCGCAATCTTCCGTGCGCTGGCTGGTCGCTCACTGCCCGCCGCGCGCATGCGCAATATCAGAAACGAACTCGTTGATCGCCTCGGCGGCTTCCGTTGGTTTTGCCTGAAGCAGAAAATGCGGGCCTTCCATATCAATTGCGCGGACTTGCTGGCCACGCTTGCGGATCTCGTCGCCAGCCCGATTCGGCACGATTCCGTCTTGCATCGCCCGCAAATCCAGAATAGGAACGTCGATCTCACCCAGCAGTGCTGTCACATCGACGCGCAGCAATTCCCCAATTCTGGCGCGAAACACTTTCTTGGCTACCATCTCGCGAGCCGCGTTCAGTTTCGCCGCAACTGTCGGTTCTACGCGTTCCGGAGATATCACCCTTCTCGCCGCGATGACCGCCGGCCCTGAGACCGGAAGATATGGTGCAAGCCAATAACATCTGCGGAAAAGATTTCGGGGATATCGCGCGAACGTGCAACTCAATATCAGACCGATCAGCCCCGTCGGCTTCGATGCCGCGATCGAAATCGCAATCGGCCCCGAAAATGACTCTCCGAGCAGCACGAACGGCGAATTTCTTGGAATCGACGCCCGCGCGATTTCTTCCAACTTCGCGTAGCCAAGAGGTGTATCGGTGGAATAACGAACGACGATGGGATCGAGGCCGGGGGGAAGTGTCGCAACGAAATCGTTGAACAGACAGCCGGTACCGTCCAAGCCGGGCAGCAGCACCAGCAAAATCTTCGACACGACTCAGGCTATCGCGCGCGCTTTACCAACGCAACAGCACCAGTTCCGAGCAGAAGCCGGGGCCCATCGCCGCCAGGATACTCAACTCGCCGGGCGCGGGGCGTTTTTGCATGTAAACGTCTTCCAGCACCAGCAGCACAGAGGTGGACGAAATATTGCCCACTTTGCGCAAACAGTTCCACGATGGTTCCAGGTCCTTGGAACTCAATCCAAGCGCCGTCTGCGTTGCTTCCAGCACTTTGGGACCGCCCGTGTGCATGATCCAGCTCTTGATGTCGCTGCGCTTCAGGCCTTGCTCAGCAAGAAACCCGTCGACGTCCGCACCCAGATGCTTCAGCACCATATCGGGCACTTCCGGTGAGAGCACGATCTTGAATCCCTTCTCACAAATGTCCCAGCCCATCACCCGTTCCGTGTTCGTGTAGAAGCTCGATTTCGTCGCGAGAATTTCGGGACCGTGCAGGTGCTTCGATCCATGGCCATTGCCGTTGCCATTGGAACCGTTCAGTTTCATATCCGAGCCCACAACGATAGTGGCCGCGGCGCCATCGCCGAACAACAGGGCCGAAATCATGTGCGCCATCGACAAGTCGTCGCGCTGCAGCGTCAGAGAGCACAGCTCGATTGAAAGCAGCGCCGCTGCCTGATTTTTATAACCGTGAACGTAGTCCGCCGCACGCGCAATCCCGGCCGCGCCCGCCACGCATCCAAGACCGAAAATCGGCACGCGCTTGATGTTCGGAGAAAGCCCCATGCGGTTCACCAAGCGCGCGTCAATCGACGGCGCAGCAATGCCCGTCACCGACGTCACGAAAATCGCGCTCAAATCCCGTGGCTCAAGCCCGGCTCGCGCCAATGCGCGGCACATGGCCTTTTCGCCCAAATCCAAGGCGTGCTTGATCCAGCAGTTGTTCGCCTGCCCCCACGTCGTCATGTTCTCGTAAAAGTCGATGGTTTCAACCGTGAACCGCCCGTCCACTTTCATGCTTTCGTCGAGCCGGTCGAGAATGTCCGGATTCGGCAAGCGATGGCGCCAGTCGTTCTTCAGCGCCTCAGTCAGTAATTCCTGCTTGTAGTAGTTCTCGGGGAAAGCGCTCGCGACGCTCGCGATTCTCATCAGTCACGCTCCTCTGAAAAATGGACTCTATCGCAGCCGCCGCGTTCGGTGGCGCTGTTTTGTTACACACGGACGCGACCTCGAACGAAATTGCTCGCATCCACACACCCAAATCAGATTCGGAACTTCACAAACGCTGGCCGCTCGCGCGTGCGGTTCGGCGCCCATCGGCCTTATATGCTCAACAAAAGGGCTCATCCTATCAGATACACGTCACCTAAGACACCGCCGCGGCCTCCGCACACCCGATCTAACCGGCTGGCGACAATACCTTGTCTGCCGCCAAGGTTCAATCTCATTCTTCGAGCCCAACGGTACGGCTCGGGTGACGCTATCTGCCTGGTTAATTGCTCTCTGGTGCTGCGGGTGCTTCCACAGCCGTTGACGTCCTGGTATCCCCGTCGTAGATTCGAAGGGCAGGTTAGGAGCGGCCCGGAAGATCGGCTTGGGTAAGTCGATCTGCACAACCGGAGCCTCCGTTCAGTAACGCCTCAGAACAACTTCGGAAACCTCCTGCCGGCCGCATCAAGCATGCGCAATATGCAGCTTGCTCTCCGCCCGACGTGATAGTATCCGCCGGTCAGCGCAGCGGGACCGTGATGTCGTGTGGTTCGGTTATGCGGGCTCTCGCCTGGATCCGTTCGTCTCGCGCCCAATTTCTGGGGGTTCGCCGCTCACCATGAAAATGTCACGACGCGGTTTTGTCCAGCAAAGCGGGACGCTGCTTGCTGGATCAGCAATTCCCTTCTCGGCATTCGCGGCTTCGCGCGGTGCTTTTGCATCCCGGCTGCTTCGTTTCTGGGCATCGCTGCCGCAGGAAGGCCCCGCGGGCATTCCCCAAATGTCTGTTTCGGATTTTTCAAAGCAGTACGAACCTGCCTACCTCGCGAACGGCCTGATCGGGATTCGACCCGGCCAGAATCCGCTGGCGAAAGCGCTGACGCAAGTCAGCGGTTTCGTTTACACGCAAATTCCGAACGGAGTCGAAGCGATCTCGCCCGCTCCGTATCCGCTGGAAACCGACATCATGATTGGCGCCGTTCGTGCGCTCGAAAATCCAGACACGGTCAAGCCCACGCGCCAGATGCTCGATATGTCGACCGGCGAGCTTACCACCGATTTCACCTTTGCGTCCGGAACGGGCGTCTCCCTGAGCGTAGAAGTACTCCAGTTCGCCTCGCGCTCCGTTCCTTCGCTGCTTTGTCAGGAGATCAAGCTCATCGCCTCCGCGGACACCGAGGTCACGCTCATTCCGTCCATCGACGCGGAGGGAACGGTCACAACGCCATATAGGACCGACGCGCCCTGGCAGACCGCCATCGCTCTTGTTGGCGGGTTCGAAAGCAACGGCAACCGCAGCAAGCTAGGCATCGCTTTGCAAGTCGAGACTCCCGATGGCCATGCGTTCGCTCGCGAACCGATGGCTACTGACACGGCTTTAACCCGCAGCTACATCGTGCATCTCAAGCCGAACGAATCGTTCCGCTTCCGCACTATCGCCGCGGTAATTTCAGACCTATATCATCCTGAGCCCGATCTCGAAGCAATTCGCCTCGCCAGTTGGGGCGACACGCTCCGTTTCGACGATCTTCGTGAAGACAACCGCGACGCCTGGCACGATCTATGGGGTTCCCGCGTCCAAATCACCGGCGACACCGACGCGCAACGCGTGGTCGATTGCGCGTTCTTCTATCTTCACTCGAGTGTTGGGGTCTCGACGCTTACCGGCATGCCGCCGTTCGGCCTTTCGCAATCAAAATATTACTTCGGCCACAGTTTCTGGGATACCGAGACTTGGTCCCTCCTCTCATTCGCCCTCACAAGCCCGCCCGCGGCGCGCGTCCTCGTCGACTTTCGCGTTCGCAGCCTCAAGTACGCCCAGCAGCTTGCCGGGCTGTTCGGCTACCGCGGCGCGCAATTCCCATGGGAAGCGGCGCCGGTCGGCGGCTTCGAAACCACGCCAACGTTCGCAGACACGGGCTGGGTCGAGCAGCACATCACCCCCGACGTCGCACTCGGCCTATGGGAGTATCAGCTCGCGACGAACGATCCGACCTTCCTACAGGAAGGTGCGTGGCCCGTGCTCAAAAATGTTGCCGAATGGATTGAAAGTCGCGGCGTCGTCACCAGCAAGGGCTTTGAGATCCAGCACATCATGGGGCCAGATGAAGGGGTCCCGAACGTTAACGACAATTCCTACATGAACCTGATCTGCAAGATGGTTCTGGCTGCAGCGATCCGTTGCGCGCAAATGGTGGGAGTCGCGCCGCCGGCCTCCTGGGCCAAGATTCACGACGCCCTTTACATTCCCATCGACCCGGCGAACAACATCATCATGCCGTATGACAATCCTCCTCCGCCAACGAGTCCCGACTATTCCATTGGTGGCATCGATTTCCTCACCGTTCACGATCCGCCGATCAGCCGCGAATTACTGCGCAACACGTTTGCCGCCGAGCAAACGCCACGCTCGCGTCCCGCCGGAGCACTGATGGGTTCGGTGCCGCATCCCATCGGGTTCGCTGTCGCCGCAATGGCGGCGACAGCCGCATTTCTCGGTGAGAACGATCTCGCCGCAAAGCTCTTCAACGAATCGTGGCAGGATTCGTGGCTCCCGCCGTTCGGGATGATCCAGGAAGTCTCCACCGAGCACTACGGCTGCTTCCTTACTGATTTCGGCTCGATCCTGCAAACTGTCCTTCTCGGCTTCACCGGAATCCGGATCCATGAAGGCAATTGGGCGAAGTATCCCGCCTGCCTACCCACCGGCTGGACGCAAATCGTAGTCGACCGCTTCTGGATGCGCGGCCACGCCGTCCGCATGGTCGCCAACAACGGAAGCCCGGCAAAATTTACCTGAGTCCGCGGACGGTCATGGACCCTGATACTTCAAGCTGCAAATCGCGCGACATCCTCTCAAGTCCCTGGCGCGCTCTGCTTTTCTTTTGGCTCCCGGCTGCCGTGATTGCAATCGCCGGAAACGCTCGTTTCAGCGGAGGTGAACGAACGATCGCCTGGACCCTCGCGCTCGCTACGATGGGTGCGGCGTGCATCGTAAACGCTCTGCGCTGCGCTCGCGTTCATTGCTATCTCACTGGCCCTTTCTTCCTGCTGATGGCGCTCGTTACCGTTTTGTACGGCGTCGGGGTATTACCGCTCGGCCGCCGGGGCTGGGGCTATATCGGATTGACGATATTGGTGGGCGCCATTGCTCTGTGTTGCCTCCCAGAGCTGCTCTGGGGCAAGTATCGTCGCACCTGAATCATCGGCACGAGCACCAGTTGCACCCAAAATCGGCTGTCCCACGAATTCCCCGGGTTATAATCTGGCCCGCTTATGACTCTCACCTCCATCAAGAAGCTCGGGCCATACGAAATCGTTGCGCCGCTCGGCGCGGGCGGAATGGGAGAAGTCTATCGCGCGAAGGACACGCGCCTCGGTCGCGAAGTCGCCATTAAAGTCCTGCCTGCTTCTTTTTCGCGAGACCCGGAACGTCTGAAGCGCTTTGAACAGGAAGCGCGAGCGGCCGGCCAGCTCAATCATCCGAACATTCTCACCGTCCACGAATTTGGCATGTACGACGGTGCCCCTTACGTCGTGTCGGAATTGTTGGAAGGTGAAACACTGCGCCAGCGCCTCTCTGATCGCGACGGTCGCCGCACGGCCATTGCCGATGCTACGCCGGATGCCGCCGCATACACTTCGGGAAGCGCCGGTCGCGACGCGGCCGCGAAAAGCTATCGCGAAGGCGTAGCGCTCCCGCCCCGCAAAGCCATCGATTATGGAGTGCAAATCAGCAATGGGCTCGCCGCGGCACATGAAAAAGGGATCGTCCATCGTGACTTGAAGCCCGAGAACATTTTCATCACTCACGACGGACGCGTAAAGATTCTCGATTTCGGACTCGCCAAATTGATTGCGCCGGAAGCCGATGGCGAGACGCGCACGCAGGCTGGACCTCCGGCCGCGGTCACCGATGCGGGAATCGTGCTCGGCACTGCAGGATATATGTCGCCGGAGCAAGTCCGCGCGCAGAAAACGGATCACCGTTCGGACATTTTCTCGTTCGGCGCGATTCTTTACGAAATGCTTTCCGGCAAACGCGCTTTCCATCGCGATTCCAACGTGGAAACGATGTCGGCGATTTTGAAGGAGGAGCCGCAGGAGCTTTCTTCCACCATGCGCAACGTTTCTCCGGCGCTGCAGCGTGTGGTCGACCATTGTTTGGAAAAAGACCCCGCTGCGCGCTTTCAGTCCTCGCGCGATCTCGCGTTTGCGCTGGACGCGGCTTCTGGACTTTCCGGCGCGAGCGCGGCCGAAAAAGCTCTCGCGTCGACCGGCGCTTCTCGCCGGAGGAGAAAGCTTATTTTCGCGGCCATCGGGACGCTCGGATTGATTATCGTCGGTGTGGCGGCGTTTTTTCTTGGCCGCGGCATGGCGACGCAGGCGTCTCCCACCTTCAAACGCCTCACCTTTCGGCGCGGCTACATCGATTCGGCGCGATTTGGTCCCGATGGGCAAACCATTCTTTATTCTGCGGAGTGGGAAGGTGCGCCGATGAACGTCTTCTCGACGCGGCCCGACAGTCCCGAATCGCGCTCGCTTGGCTTACCTTCTTCCAGCGACATTCTTGCGGTCTCGCCGACGGGCGAAATAGCTTTGTTGCTTGGAGGACACGTCGTAAGAGGGTTCGAGATGGAGGGAACGCTGGCGGAAATGCCGCTCGGCGGAGGCGCGCCGCGCGAAATCCTCAAAGACGTAGTGGGTGCGGATTGGTCGCCCGACGGAAATCAATTGGCCGTCGTGCATTTCGAGCCGGCCCAAGAAACGATCGAGTATCCTATAGGCAAAACCATCTACCAAACTGAGGGATGGGTTGGAAATCTGCGAGTTTCTCCCGACGGGAAGCATCTCGCTTTTGTCGACCACCCAGTGCCGACGGACGACAGTGGCACGGTCGCCGTCATTGACCTTTCCGGTCAGAAGAAAACGCTAACGAAGAGCTGGTCGAGTATACGAGGTTTGGCATGGGCGCCATCAAGCAACGCCGTCTGGTTCACCGCAAGCCCAACAGGAAGCAGCCGCGCACTTTATTCCGTGACGCTCTCCGGAAGCCAGCGCCTCATTGCCGAAGTGCCGGGCGATCTGACGCTTTTCGACATAGCGAAGGACGGCCGGGCGCTTGCGATGGAGGAAAACGAACGCATGGATCTGGCGGCGCTGTCGACATCCTCCTCAAACGAACATTCATTGACCTGGCTCGACTGGTCGCTCCTCGGCGATGTTTCAGACGACGGCAAGACCGTTCTGTTCACGGAAGCCGGTGAAGGCGGCGGGCCAAAGTACTCCGTCTATGTACGCAGCCTGGACGGTTCCCCCGCCGTACGCCTGGGCGAGGGAACCGCTGAAACTCTTTCACCGGATGGGCAGTGGGCCGTTGTGATTCATCCCCACGACCCGGCCCCCATGCAACTGTTCCTTCTGCCTACCGGCGCTGGAGAATCACGCCAACTGACGTCCGGCAATTTTGACCATTTCGATGCATCGTGGCTCCCGAACAGCAAGAGCCTCCTTTTCGAGGGCCTGGAACAGGGGCACGGCCCGCGCATTTATGTCCAGGCGCTGGACGGCAGAGAGGCGCGCGCCATTACGCCCGAGGGCTTTGAGATCCCGCATCATGCCGTTTCGCCGGACGGCAAGTCTTTTATCGCCGCTCAAGTTGATCCGGGAAAGGGAGTCGTTAGAGAAGTAATCTTTCCCATCGCTGGCGGCGAGCCCCGCGTTGTGTCCACCTGGACGAAGGGCGATGTGCCTATTCGGTGGGCTCCTGACGGCCGCTCGATTTATGCCTACGACCGAGGGCCGACCACCTCACCGGCGAGGATTTTCCGCGTGGACTTGGCGACTGGCCACCGCACGTTGATCAAGGAATGGATGCCCACGGACCTGGCAGGTTTCGCAGACTGGGCTGGCGCCGCCATCACTCCCGACGGAAAAACGATCGTTTATTCCTATGCCCGCGGCCTCTCTACTCTCTACTTAATAAAAACCGCGCCGTAGTTTTTTGCCAATTCGTCTGCCGCACCCGGATCTGTCCTACAGGCGCTTATCCGCTCCAATGAGCTAAGGCAGTCTGCCGCTGGTCAAGAGTGCGGTCCCCAGACACATCCCGCTCCGACGTACCTAACCCCACACCGAGAACTCGACCATAGATCTTGCTCAAGGCTGAATCGCCAGCATTAACTTGTGAGATTTCAGCAGAGCGTTGAACGCCGGGACGTCTTTCGCATTGAAATCGCGCAGAGAAGATTGCGATTCGTCCATCCAGTCACGGAAATAATCGTTGACGGCAACTGCCGCGGCCGTGGGGCCCTGATCGGCCTCGCCTTTGTCATAGAGCGCAGTGAGCTTCTGATAGAGCTCACTTGGATGGCGATTGAGGTCCTCGTTGCCGTCGGTGAGGTAAACATCCATCAGCTTCCCCTCAATGGACGTGGCGCGGGCGGCCAGGCTTTTTGCCGCATCCACCACAGGCTTTTCAGAAGGGTCCGCGCCGTATCGCTGTTCCATGGAAGCCGCCTGTTGGCGAATCCACTCGAGGTGCTCGATCATGTCGGACACCTGATTAATTTCAGAGAGCAACTGCGTTTCAAAATTCCAGCCGGCTCGCAACGATGCTGGAGAACCAAGAGAGTGAGGATCGGGCAGCACGGTAAGCGGCGCTGAAAGAGTGTGTCCGCCAGTGGTGAGCTGCACAGTGTAATTCCCGGGCAACACCACCGGACCCCGCACGACCATTGGGATCATTATGCCGGTCAGGATGTGATAGCCCTTTGGTCCGTTCGGTACCCATGGCGCGTCGGGCGGCGGCACAAGCATGTGCGGCATGTGACCGTTCTCGCCGCGCAAGTCCCACCACACACGATTGATGCCCGGCTTTGCATTCGCAGTCAATTTACGCACGATCTTGCTTTCCGCACCCACAATGGTGATTGTGGCGTGCGGATCAGCCGCCGGCAGGTAGAAGTTAATATCAGCGCCGTACGGCGGATTCTGCCCGACGATCCGCGCACCAGGTTCGGACATGCGCCCATCCTCCACCTGGCGGAAGCGGTACGCCGGCCGCGGCGGAAAAAGTTGAGCGTCGTGGCGCGCAGGATCGTAAGCCCGCAAAGGCGTGACGTCGTCGAGGATGTAATCGCCTCGGCCATAAGTGGCGATCACCAGATCGTTAAACCGCTTCTGAACCGTCAGCCAGTAAACCGGCGCAGGAGGTAAATTGTTATTCAGATTGGTCCAGTGGCCGCCATCATCCCAGGAAACGTACACGGCATTATCGGTGCCAAGGTAGAGCATGCCTTTCCGAACAGGGTCCTCGATCACGCAATGCGCGGAGCTGTTCGGAGAATGCGGAATGCCCGCGCTGATAAATTGCCATGAGCTTCCGAAATCGCTCGTTTTGTAAACGTAGGAATCGTAGTTGCCCATCTGCTGGAGGTTGACGGTGATGTAGGCCGTGCCGGCGTCGAACGGAGACGGTTCGATGTTCCAGATGTTCCCCATCGGGGGCAGATCGGGAATATTCTTCGTCACCTTCGCCCAGTGCCCGCCGTTGTCGCGAGTCACGCTCACTTGCCCGTCGTTCGTGCCCGCCCAAATAATTCCCTCCTTCACAGGCGACAACGCGATGGACTCAATCAATGCCGCGTCGTAGGTATAAAGATTGTCGAACGTGATGCCACCCGAGTTTCCTTCATGACTCTTGTCATTGAGAGTCAAATCGGGACTGATGACCTTCCAGGTTTGGCCGCCATCGGTAGTTTCATGGACGTACTGGCTGCCAACGTAGACGTCATTGGAGTTGAACGGTGATAGGGCCAACGGGATCGACCAGTTCCAGCGGTATTTCACATCCGCCGGCGTCCATCCGTCGCTCACGTCGGGCCATACGCTCACGTCGCGAACCTGCCCGTCGCGAAGATCGAGCCGGCTGATTACACCCTCGTAGCAACCCGACCAGACAATGTCGGGATTCGACGGATCGGGAGTCGCAAAGCCGCTCTCACATCCGCCAACAGACTGGAAGTCCGCGGCGTGGATGCCCCCGCCAAAGAATCCCGATTGCAATGTATTGCTGGGTCCGCGAAAAGATTCGCTGTCCTGGATGTTTCCGTAGACGTTGTACGGAATCTGATCGTCGGTCGCCACGTGGTACACCTGTGCGATCGGCAGGCGGATGGCCTCGAAACTGCGGCTTCCATCCAAACTGATCGAAGCCCCTGCATCATTCGCGACCATGATGCGCTTGGCATTCAGGGGATCGATCCAGAGATCGTGATTGTCGCCGCCGGCGCTCGCAAATGTGCTGCCCGGTCCACGGGTGCGAACAAAGGTCTGTCCCCCGTCAAGCGAGATCACGTAGTTGGGACTGAGAAAGTAGAGGCGATTCTCGTCGGAAGGAGAGACGCCGAAGCGATCGTAATAAGCGTCTCGCTGCAGCATCATGTGGTCGTGACTAACCAGCATCCAGTTCGCGCCGCTGTCGTCGGAACGATAGAGCGAAGGCTGCGTGTCTTGAACCAGCGCATACACGCGCTGCGGATCGCTCTGCGCCACCGCGACTGCAACTTTGCCGACCGCATGGTCGGCAGCCGGCATTCCGTGCTCGACGACTTTCTGCCAGTTTGTGCCGCCGTCGCGGCTGACATAAACGCCGCCGCCGGTGCCGCCGCTGTCCAGATTCCACGGATGAATCAGCAATGACCACATGCCGGCATAGAGCGTGTTCGGATCGGCCGGATCCATCGCCAGGTCCGAGCAGCCCGTGCCTTCGTTCACAAACAAAACTTGTTGCCAGGTCGTGCCTCCATCCAGCGTGCGGAAGATGCCGCGTTCGTGCTGCGGCTTGAACGCTTGCCCCAACGCACAGACAAACACTCGCTCGGGATTGTGTGGGTCGATGACGATGCGCCCAATGTGGCCCGTCGCTTCGAGGCCCATGTGTTGCCAGTGGCCGCCTGCATCCGTCGACCGGTAGACGCCGTCGCCCATCGGATAGTAAGGACGGATCAGCCACGTCTCGCCGGTTCCCGCCCAGACTACGTTCGGAGCCGACTGCGAGACGGCTAACGCGCCGATCGCCGCCACATCTTCGTGGTCGAAAATCGGCTTCCATGTGACGCCGCCATTCTCCGTTTTCCAGATGCCGCCGGAGGCGGCGCCAACGTAGTCCACCATAGGATTCCCGGCCACACCCGCAATAGCCGCCGCACGGTTGCCGTTCGGGCCGATGAATCGCCAGGTCAACTGCGCCAACGGATTGCTATGCGTTTGCTGCGTTTGTGATTTTTGCGGAGTTTGCGCTGTAGCGAATGTTGCCACCAGCAGGAGAAAGACAGCGAGCGGGGCGCCGGCAGTTAACGCGCTTGCGCGCTTGAACCCCGACTCACGTGTGCGCTCGACGACTGGTCCCGCTTGAAGTGCGAAGCGCAACTCACCAGGGCGCTTGAAGTGCGACACTTTCGCAAATCGCTTGCGGCTCATGAACGTTTCCTTTCCCATTTGGCAAAGCTTTATCTCGTTATCGCGCGTTGCGACGGCAACTGACCGATGAATCATTGCCTGTCCAAAGAAAAAAAACTTTCGGATTCCAGGGGCGGCACTCTTATACACCAATCCGAATCGAAATCAATTCCGGGATCGAGAGATCTGCGAGCGCGGGGCCTCGTGGCTGTCAGAAAACCAGATGTCTTTTTGGTTGTGGCGGAAGGAATTCGTGCGGTGAGATCGACACAAGTGACTCGGTGGGTTCCGTGGAAGGAAACTCTGTGGCAAAAACAACAAGCCCTCTCCCCGTTCACCGGGGAGAGGGCCGTTGCGAATCGAAACGTTGTGTTACTTCTTGTTTATATCGGCGCCGGCGGCATCGTCATCATCGTCGTCGCCTTTGGTTGGTGCGGCGTTGTTGAAGTCGCTCGGAGGACGAACCGTCTTGTCGCCGGGAAACGGCACGGTGAATCCGGTCGCTTCGTACCAGTCGTAGTGGCGGACGATGATCGGATTCTCGGAGTCGGGCCGTTGATATTTACCGGCGAATATCTTCGCCTTCTCCTTGAGCCATGCAGCCTGCATCACCTTGGCATTCGGGCTGACATTCTGAGCGGAAGCAACGCCTTGCGTCAGCGGGATTCCGTTCAACACGTGCGTCCACGGCAGGAAGTTCGCCTTGGGCGGATTGTCGAGGAAAATTTCTCTCATCGGCGAGGCTACCAGATCGAACTGGTTCATGGGCGTCAGGCCAAGGATTTGCTCGATCGTGCGTGTCATGTTCACCTGCGTGTAGAACGTGCTGTCTTCCGTCACGCCAGCTCCGCTGCCATCAGCATTCACCTTCTGCTTGACGTAAGGGCTGATGACGTAACCTGGGCTGCGGTGGCCGTCGACGTGATCCACGCCGTCCTGCGCGTCGTCTTCCTCGACGAAGATCGCCGAAGAGGACCAAATCGAGCTGTGGCTGATGGCGTCGACGAACCGGCCGAGCGCCAGGTCGTTGTCCGCCTGCATGGCTTGCACGGTCGGCGGCCCGCCCGTGTGGTCGGAGCTGATCCACATAAACTCGAGCTGCGGCACCGTGCCGTGCTTCAGGTCGTTCTGGAAATACTCGTTCCACACGTCGAAGCGGAACTGGTCCGGGATGCCCAGATCGAACTGCGGATAGTTCTGTACTGTGTTGTTGATCAGGTTCGGAAGTGGCGAGTGCGAAGCGACCGTATTGTAGTAGTAGAGTTGCTTCTCCGTGCCACCCTCGTACGCCTGCGTGTCGTTGTAGAAGTCGGTCCAGCTGGGCTCGCAATAGTTCGAGGCAGCCCCAGCAGGCGGCGTGCAAGAAGTCGGCGGGTTGAACGTGTTGTACTCGATGTACTCGCCGAAATTCTTGAAGGAGACCCCTTCCTTGGCTGCCACGTCCCACAGGTGGCCCTTCTTCTGGTACGCAAGTGCCTCGCCGCCGTTCGAGGGATAATCGCGGAGCCAGTCCGGCGACTGGATATCGTCCCCGTATGGCGCCATAGCTTGCACGATCCAGTTATGACCGTCCGCCGACTGCCGGCTCGGGTCGTAGAAGTTATCAAACAGCGGGAAGCGCTGCACCAGCGCGTGTGCGTTGGGTGTGACCAGACCTGGCGCAGCGGAGCCGTCGCCGAAGACTGCCAGAGACGGGTCGCCGTTGCCGCCGACAACGTCGCCCAGGATCTGATCGTACGTGCGGTTTTCGCGGATGATCACGAACACGTGCTTGATCTTCGAGGGGTCGCCGATCTTCTCCGGAATTGCAACGGGCGTCGCCCACCGGTTACCGCCCGCGGCACTCCAGATATTCGCCGCCAGATCCCAATGGTTGTTCGTGAAAACCTGCCGCGTCATTGCCGCCAGGGCTGAATAGTTCGGAATCGGAACGATGCTGACGATTCCAAGGTCCTGGTGGGTGTTGAGGGCAGCCGGTGAACCGTGTGCCGTAGTGGTGGAATTTTCGGGTGGAGTGCGCACAAAGCCTGTGGTGCCGATGCCCTTGTCGTCAGCAACCAGCAATGCGTTGTCCGCCGCGTCGAAGACAACCGAGCTCGGAGCATAACCGACTGGGATCATTCCCAGGATAGGACTCCACTGCCGGCCGCCGGAATAGTCGCGGAGGTCGACCACCGCGATTGCGTTGGCGTTGTAAAGTGCGACGTAGGCAACATTCCCGTCGACAGCGATCGAGTTTGGCCCCGCGCCATACGCCGGGTTCTTGTCGCCCGGCACTCCGATCGGCAGCCCGAGGTCGATCTTCCGCACCTCTTGGTTGATGGCCGTGTCGATCACGGAGATGGTGTCGCTATACGCATTGGCAACCAGCAGGTCTCTTCCGTAGAAGGCCATCCCGGTCGGGCTTAGACCGGTCTTGATGCTGCCCGTGACCCTGAACGTGGACAGGTTGACCACGGAAACAGTGCCCGACGACGCCGAGCCAGTCTGACGGTCGGCAACAACTGGGGTGCCGTTGGAATATCCCTGAAAGTCCTTCTCGGTCGCAATCCGGCCGCCCTCGTTGGATACGTAAGCGGTGCTGCCATCGGGCGAAATCACCACGCTGTGCGGGACGTTACCCACGCGGACCTCCGACCCTTCCACAGGTGTAGTCGCGGTAAGGTCGATTTTGGTCAACGTGTCGTTATTGTCCAGCACAACGTACGCCGTCTTGCCATCCTTCGAAACCGCGATGCCCATCGGATAGGAAGTTCTCGTACCGTCCGACACAAGGGAAACCGTCTGACCGCACGGGATTGCGATGCTGCCCGTCGTCCCCGGAGGACTTCCTGCAAAGGTCTCTTGGGACCACGGGAAGCATGTGACGTTCGTCAGGACGCCCGCGCTGTTGGCGTCCATCGGAACACTTACTTGGGCTCCGCCTGACAGCAAGCCCGTTGTCGGGTCGACGTTCACGAGGGCAACGTAGCTGCTGTCTTGGCTGAACAGCAGATGCTTGCCGTCTGCTGTATAAGCGATGCCAGTGGGGCTGCCATGTGAATCGAGGCTCGTCCCACCTTTTGAGTTCGTATATGGCGTGTTGTAGGTCTGCAGTACAGCACCAGTCTGCGTGTTGAAAATCGTGACCGCCTGCGGCGCGCCCATCTGAAGGACCGCGGCGGTGTGCGTGCTGGCGTTAGGATTCAGCGCGATGGCCTTTGCGCGGGTGGTGGTACCTAAGTAGACCGGCGTGCCGGCAGGCGTGATGATCGCGCCGTCACTGACGACCCACGGGTTCGGCAAGGTTGACGGATAGTCCGGGCCCTGCGACCCGGTCTGGTTCTCGCCGGGCGCATAGGTCGGGAACTGTTGGGACTGAGCAGCGGCGAGCGCCGGAAAGCTCAGCGCCGCCAGCACCAGACCGGCGAACGGACGCAGATGGCTGACACGAGAACTACTTTCAGATGTTTTTCGCGACATCTACCGTTCTCCTCCTTAATTTTTTTTCACCACGCAAATCAGGCTGGGCCGGGCGACATCGGGGTGGAAAGTTGATCAGTGGCCCGCATATCGTGGTCGGCAATTTGACAGACGACCTGTGACAGCTTCGTGACGGCCGGGTGAAATTTCCGAGTGCGCGCCAGGCTTTTTTGAATGGATGCTGGGTGACCTGTCGGTCAAAACTCGCAAGGGCGGGAAGCCGCTTGCGCCGGAGGCGCAAGCTCTTGATTTCAGACAGCCAAGTGGGAATATCTAGGGCCTGTCGAGTGTATGGTGACGAACGTCCCGGCCGGCGACGAAGTAAATCACGTCTTCCGCGATGTTCGTCTGCGCCCCAACTGCCAGACGCACGCGGGTCTCATGCATCCGCTGGGCCACCGGGCAACCAATGAAAGCTCATCTGGAGGAAATACGGCTGCCGTCGCGTGCTGATCGAATACGCAACCAGGTGGGTTGATTCAGAGCTTGAGGCGGTCGCCCTTCCCTATTTCCCTGTCCTTTTTATGCGGGCGAGCTCAGTCTCCGAGCCAACAAAGCCCCACGCATTCCACGCGTTGCCCGTGACAACTGACTCGAATAGCTGTTGCGCGTGCAGCCGACCCTTCACGCCGGTTGAACCTGAAGGAGAGTTATAGAGGTGCCAGTTCCCGACGCCGTAGGCGACCGTGTCGTACGCCAGTTCCCCTTCGACGTCGTTTGGATCCACCGGCTTCGGCGGAAGGACTTTCTGCTCCGGCATGGCGCCCTGATACAGGCGGATCAGCCGCAAATAGAACGCGATGTGCGGCTCCTTGTTGGTCATCTGCGGCGTGATTCGCTTCAGCACCTCCGCAGCTTCCCGCGGCCGGTCCGCGCGACGCAGCGAAACGTAGAGCCAATTCGAAGCGTCGATCAGGTCATCATTCGTCTTCGCCAAGGCACGACATTTCTCAAACGCCGCCGCTGCCCCGCCAAACTGCCCCTGAAAATAGTGCGCCAGCCCCAAATGGTAAAAGGCCTGAGCCTGTTTTGGATCGAGCGACGCTGCCTTCTCGAGGTCGCGCTGTGCGGCGGCAAACTCTCGCAAGCCGACCTCGCGGTGTCCGCGTTCGATCAGCAGCTCAACGTTGTCTGGCGACGCCGAAAGCCCCTTCGTATCCGTCGCGACTGCCTCCCGATATTGCTTGCGGCCCGCTTCGGCCAGCGAGAGTGCGAGCACAAGCCTCGGATTTTTCGGATCGGCTGCGAGGTTCTTGCGCGCTTGGGCAACCGCTGCATCGTCAGGCAGCGCGTACAGTGGTCGGCCTAGCTGCGAAGTCCCCTCGAACGGCGCGACGGGTGCCGCATCACCTCTATACGGATGGGGTTCAAGCCTACCGCAAGCGGCCAACATTCCGACCGCAGCACCGAACGCAATCGTCCCAGCGCAAATCGATAAAACGGCGCACTTCGCAACAAGCTTCATAACGCGCCTCCACTCAGCGGAATCGGGACGCTACTGCAACGTCACGGTCTGCCTCAGCGGCAGGTTGCGCGACGATCCGCCCACCATGAACGTGTACGTACCGGGCGCGAGCTTCCACGAATCGCTCGCTTCGTCATAAATCTTCAAGTACAGCGGCTCCATCGCCACCGTCACTTGCTTGCTTTCGCCCGCGTTGAGCGGCACCTTGCTCCAGCCAACCAGCCGCTTCGGCGGCTCGCCTGTGCCCGACGGCAAGCCGGCGTACACTTCCGCGATTTCGTCGCCCGCGCGGTCGCCAGTATTTTTCACCGTGAAGCTGACGCTGCCGCCATCCGCCGAAACACTCAGCCCTGAATAGCTGAACGTGGTGTACGACAGCCCGTACCCGAACGGGAACAGCACCTGCTTCTGCTCCGCGTCGTACCACTTGTAACCCACGTCGAAACCCGCCGAATACTTCACATCGAAAATGGGCGCTTTCAACATCTGATCGTCACGCTGCCCGGGTGGCGGCTGGATGATGCCCGGCGGGGGCTGATCCGCTTCGTTCAACGGAAAAGTGACCGGCAGTTTCCCGCTGGGATTCGTATCACCAAACAGAACGCTCGCGATGGCCTGCCCGCCGCGATTCCCCGGATACCACGCTTCCAGCGCGCCACTCACTTTATCAATCCACGGCATCAATGCGGCGCTTCCTGTCTCCAGAACGACAATCGTTTTCGGATTCGCAGCCGCAACTGCTTCGACGAGCGCGTCCTGATTGTCCGGCAGCGAGAGGCTGGGCAAATCCATCCCTTCGCTCTCCCATTGAGTCACGAAGACAATCGCAACGTCGGACTTTTTCGCGAGCGCTGCTGCAGCCGCCGGGTCCTCGCCGGAATTGAACTCGACCTGCGCGTTCGGCGCATGCTTCCTGATCGCCTTCAGCGGAGAAGTGGGAAACCACACGTGCTCCTGCCACTTCGGCGTCTGCTGGCCTTCCGCATCCACTTGCGCCGATCCCGCGCCGGATATCACTCCGTAATCCGCATGCCCGCCGATGAGTGCGATCGAATGCAGTTTCGAACCATCGAGTGGCAGCACGTTGTCCTGATCCTTCAGCAGCACCATGGTCTCTTCGGCAATCTGCCTGGACACCTCGAATCCGCGATCCACGTCGACCACGAACGTCTGCCGCGGATAGTCGATGATCCCCGTCGCAAATTCAGTGCGCAGGATGCGGCGAACGTGTTCGTCGAGAGCGGCCGTCGAAATTTTGCCGGACTGTACCGCCTCCTTGAACTTCTCGCCATAAAACAATTGGTCTGGCTGTTCGATATCCAGGCCCGCCTCCGAAGCCTCTACCGTGCTGTGTGTCCCGCCCCAGTCGGAGACCACAAAACCTTTGAAGTGCCAATCGTTGCGCAGCACATCCGTCAGCAGGTATTTGTTCTGGCAGGAATACACGCCGTTGACGCCGTTGTACGCGCACATCACCGCGCCGGGCTGCCCGATTTGCACGCCAAGCTGGAACGCCAGCAAGTCGCTTTCGCGCATCGCCCGTTTCCCTATGATGGCGTTCATCTCCGTGCGGCCGCTTTCCTGGTCGTTCATCGCGTAATGCTTGATGTCGCCGATGACATGCTGGGCTTCTTCGCACTTGATCCGGTTGCCCACCATCGTTCCCGCCAAAATCGGATCCTCGCCCATGTACTCGAAATTTCGCCCATTGCGCAGCTCGCGCGCCAGATCGACGCCGCCGCCCAGGGTCATGTTGTAGCCCTGAGCGCGCAGTTCAGTCCCGATCAGCGCGCCGTATTCGCACGCCGCGTGCGTGTCCCAGGTGGCTGCCGCGGCAATATCCGAAGGAAGAGCGGTCGAGTAGCGCCCGTTCTCCGCGCTGCCTCTCACGCCATAGGCTGCGTCGCTCATCTGGATGATCGGAATGCCCAGCCGAGGCACTCCCAGTGTGAAACCCGCGCCACCGTTGCTCAGATATGCGTTCGGATTCACGTGCGTGCCTTCGTTGCCATTGCCGTGCAACAAAGCGATCTTCTCGTCGAGCGTCATTTCCTTCAGAACCATATCCGCGCGCTGATCCGGGGAAAGGTTCTTGTCCATCCATGGGAAGCTCTGTTTGTGCATCCTTCGGCCCTGATGCTGCGCGAATGCCGGCACGGCCGTCGCCACAAGCGCGACTGTCACCGCGACCGCCCACGTTGCGCGCGATGCCTTCATCATTTTCATGAGCTCCGCTCCAGAAAATCGTTAATGTACGAGGAAACCCGAGCCTTTGTGCCCGCCCATCATACTCGCTTTATGAAAATTTTCCGCACCAACTCTCACTTCCCCAGGACGTCGCGGCAACAACGCTTCAGTCAACAACGGACGTATTGATCGATTGTTTATGCTGCGACGAACGGAGAAATCGGGGGTGGTATGATTTTCGTATGTCGGCTGTACGGCGGCCGTTTGGTGTGATCCTGTCAGCTGCTTTTCTGTTCATCGGCGCGACACTCGGCTTCGCGTGTTGCATCGCCCTGTCCGCGGCTGCGAGATTCGCAAGCCAGTCGCTGAGCGTATCGGCGAAACTCGGAGCTGCTTCCCTGGCCGCAGTTCCTCTCGGCGCGGCAGCGTGGGCAATCATCTCTGGTGTTGGCATCCTGAGGCTCAGGGAATGGGCGAGACTCTCCACCTTGATCCTCGAGGCGCTCGTCGCATACGTTTCTCTGTACCTATTGATCTTTGCCTTCGTCAA
>Ga0335075_10002683_pt1 | contig 28451 bp, 24 predicted proteins | sample Lox_Sample_24_FD_206723 | JGI IMG/M metagenome (GOLD analysis project Ga0335075, IMG submission 206723) | Soil microbial communities from Loxahatchee National Wildlife Refuge, Florida, United States - Lox_Sample_2.4 | ecosystem: Environmental > Terrestrial > Soil > Wetlands | place: USA...
ACACGCGGCACAAGACCAGACCGTCTTCGAGGATGGCACGCCGTTTTGCGATCTCCCAATCGTTGATGCCACAGCGGTTTTGCTGCCCAAATGAGACTTGCAAGAGGTCGCCGAGCTCCCGCGCGATCTCCACGGCCTCACGGAAGCATGCATCGGCGGCCTCGCGCTCCTGCGGATAAAACCATCGGATCCGGTTGCCCAAGACGCGCAGCGCACGGGAGAGACCGGGGCGATCGCCCACCGCGCGATAGAGTTCCACACCGCGCCGCGCCGCCGCGAGCGCCTCGGCGGGGAGGCTCTCGTCGCGCGCCAACACGAGCCAGAGTGCGGCTTCGACCGCCGTCGCTTCGGTTGCAGGAAAGACGTCGAGCGCTCTTTTCACCCAAGAGAAGCTTTCACCCGAAGAGACCTGCGCGAAGTGCGGGTCGAGCAAGAGGGCCAGCTCGGCGCCTTGCAGCGCGTCTCCGCCCAAAAAGAGCGTCCAACGTAAGGCGGCGCGATAGTTCTCCAGTTCCGGGCGGCGGCTCAGGTACCATTCGCGTGAGGAGAGATGCGGACACTGATCCGCCTGCTCGCGCGCGAGCGCAAGGAAATATGCGGCATGCCGCGCGGAGAGCACCGGCGCTTCGCCGGCTTGCGTGAGCCGCTCGTTCGCGTACGCGCGAATCGATTCGGGGAAGCGGTAGCGAACGTGCCCTTCGACCACGTCGTCTTGCAGCAGCGAATGACGCACGAGATCGCTCAGAAGCCCCGGAATCTCATCGGCTTTCAGGCCCGGAAAGCCGCAGACGTCGCGTGCGGCCTCGAGCGTGCAGCCGCCAACGAAGACGCCCAGACGCGCGAAGAGGAGCCGCTCGCGTTCGGTGAGGAGCTCGTAGCTCCAATCGATCAGCGCACGCATCGTGCGACGCCGCTCGGGCGCCGTACGATCGCCGCCGGTGAGCAGGCGCAGACATTCGGTGAGCCGCTCCGCGAGCTGGTGCACGCCGATTACGCTCAGCCGCGCCGCCGCAAGTTCGATCGCGAGCGCCATGCCGTCGAGCCGGCGGCAGATCTCGACGATCGCAGCGGCGTTGTCGTCGGTGATCGCGAAGCTCTGCCGCGCCGCCTTCCCGCGTTCGACGAAGAGTGCGACCGCATCGTAGGTGAGCGCCGTCGCCGCGTCGAGCGAAGCGGTCGCAACCGGCGGAAGCGAGAGCAATGGCAGGCGATAGACCACCTCGTCACCGACGCCGAGCGGCGTCCGGCTCGTCGCCAAGACGCGCAGCCCGGGAGACGCCTCACGAAGCGCCAGGACGAGTTGACCGACCGGTTGCACGAGGTGCTCGCAGTTATCGAGCAGGAGGAGCATCTGGCGCCCCGCGAGGATCCGCGTCAGCGCCGGCAGCGCCTCTTCGTCATTGGAGAGCTGCGCCGAGAAGACCGAACCAACGACGGAGGCGATCGTCCTTCCGTCGACGACCGGGGCGAGATCGACGAACCAGACGCCGTCGGCACAGGCTCCGGCCTCCTCGGCTGCCGTTTGAAGCGCAACGCGCGTCTTGCCGGCGCCGCCCACGCCCGTGATCGTCACCAGCGGATGCGTGGAGAGGAGTGCACGAACCGCCGCCACTTCGCGCGTACGTCCCACCAGCGAGGTGAGTTGGAGCGGCAGGTTGTTGGGAGCAGTCGTGCGGCGCGGGAGCACCGGCGCCGTCTGCACGGCATACGCCCCGGCGGCAACGCGATTGCGCCCCGCGCATTTGGCTTCGTACAGCGCGGTGTCGGCCAGCTGCACGAGCGCGTTCGGATCCGCCGACGCGGGGATCACCGAGGCGGCGCCGATGCTGACCGAGAGCCGCCCGAGCGATGAGCCGGCGTGCGGAATGCCCAAGCTCGCGATCCGCTCGAGCAGCCGTTCCGCAACGGTGATCGCGCCGCTGAGGTCGGTTCCCGGGAGGAGCGCAACGAACTCTTCGCCGCCGTAGCGGGCACAGGCGTCGCCCGGACGATTGAACGTCCGTTCCAGCTCTCGTGCGACCTGTTGCAGACAGAGATCACCCGCCTGGTGACCGTAGCTATCGTTAAACTCTTTGAAGTAGTCGATGTCGATCGTGAGGAGTGCCAGCGGTTGGGTTTCGCGCGCCGCGCGCCGCCACTCGGTCCCGAGCAATTCGTCGAAGCGGCGCCGGTTGGCGATCCCGGTGAGGCCGTCGACGAGCGTGAGTTGTTCGTTGCGTGCGGCCGTCCGCGAGAGGGCATCCCGGCTGAGGCGTGCCCCCGCGAAGATGGCACACGATTCGAGCAAGGTCACCAGCTCTGCATCGGCACCACCGACTCCCTCGAAACCGATGGCCCCGAAGAGGTGCTGCTCGGAGCGGATGGGAACCGCGAGCGCCGCCGCCTCGACCGTCGTCGCGCCGCTTCGCGCGACCCGCGCCACGAGCGACTGCGGCTCCACGGTCGCCGGCGTGCAGATGTCGGGGCGGCCGCTCTCCCAGCTCCGCACCCGCAGCTCGCCCGCTTCGCCGAGAGCGATCGTCACCCGCGAGGCGCCGGTGAGCAGCGCCAGCGTGGCGCAGCACCGCGGCCATACCTCGGCCAGCGGAACGTCGGCGGCGAGCGTTTGAACGGCACTGCGCACGAGCTGGGTACGCTGCACCCGCCTCGTCGGACCGTGCCCGGAAGTCTCTCCTACCATCACTGCTACTCAGCCTTATCTTCGGCAAAGAGCCGGCAGTGCAAGCTTTCTTGGAGCGGGCGGCGGGAATCGAACCCGCGACATCAGCTTGGAAGGCTGAGACATTACCACTATGTAACGCCCGCGTCGCAAAATGTGGGCAGGGCTGGATTCGAACCAGCGTAGCGCTTTCGCGCGCCGAGTTTACAGCCCGGTGCCTTTAACCACTCGACCACCTACCCATGTCGCGGCGAACCCCTTCATGTGACGCCACGTGGTGCGACTCCTTGGAGCCGACGGCCGGAATCGAACCGGCGACAGGCAGTTTACAAAACTGCTACTCTACCAACTGAGTTACGTCGGCACCACGCCCAAGGTCTCGCCCCGAGCTTCAACGCTCGGGGCTACGCACCTATGGAAGCTCGATCTCCGAGAGATTCTTCTCGATCTTGCGCTTGACGCGCTGTAACGCGTTGTCGATCGACTTGACGTGACGGCTGAGATCGCGGGCCATCTCCTGATAGCTCTTGCCTTCGAGGTAAGAGAGCAAGACCTGGGACTCCAGGTCCGAGAGGTTCTCTTGAATGCGCTCTTTGATGTCCTCGGAGACTTCCTGGTTGATGACCAGCTCCTCGGGATCCGACGTCTTCTGCGACGCCATGACGTCGAGCAGCGTACGTTCGCTGTCTTCGTCGTAAATCGGCTTGTTCAGCGAGATGTACTGATTGAGCGGAATATGCTTTTGGCGCGTCGCCGTCTTGATCGCGGTGATGATCTGCCGGGTGATGCAGAGCTCCGCGAACGCGCGAAAACTCGAGAGCTTATCTGCTTTGAAATCGCGCACGGCTTTGTAGAGGCCGATCATTCCTTCTTGAATGATGTCCTCACGGTCTGCGCCGATCAAAAAGTAACTCTTGGCTTTGATTCGAACGAAGTTCTTGTATTTGTTGAGCAAGAACTCCATTGCAAGGTTGTCGCCGCCTTTTGCGCACGACACGAGGTCCTCGTCAGGACGGTCATGATAATCGAGACCGCCCTCCGAGACGCTCTGGGTCACGGCCATCCGTGTCTCCTCGGGGGGTGCGGTATGGCTCAATCGCGTGCCGGAGCCCGTCGAGCCGGCCATACCGGTTCCCAGTATAAAAGGGTACTCCTACCACGTCAAGGAGAGGACGATTCCTTCTCCGTCTTGGGGAGGGAGGCTTTCGACCTAGGCCGTTTGGCGAATCGAGCTTAGAGCAACCGAACGCTCGTCTGAGGAGGCGCAGGGTCCTGAGTCTCGCCCCCAAACTCGGACGCTCCGATGGACGACTTTCTCGTCGGCGTGGCGTCGGCCGATCATCAATGCGAGGCGTACGAGCCGCGCTGGCACGATATCCGCGACTCCTGGGAGGCGGTCCGGCACGAGGTCGCGCGCGGCCGGGCAACCGAGTTTTGGGAACGCTACGCCGACGACATCCGGCTGGCCGCAGGCCTCGGCTGCAACGCGTTCCGCTTCTCGCTGGCCTGGGCGCGCCTGGAGCCCCAGCCCGGTCAGTACGACGACCAAGCGTTTGCCCACTATCGCGACGTTCTCGGACAGATGCGCGGCGCCGGTCTCGAGCCGATCGTGACCTTGCTGCACAACACGTGGCCGGTGCACGTCGAAGAGCGAGGCGGCCTCACCGCACCGGAATTTCCCGAGATCTTCGCACGGTATGCGCGCGAGGTCGTGCATCGCCTCGGCGACCAGATCACCTACTACGTCAGCTTCAACGAGCCGACGCAGCTGTCGTACGGCTTCTTCAAACCCTGGTGGTGGCGCAGCTACGTGATGCCGCCCGGGATGCCGCAGGGCACGTCCACCGGCGATCAGCTCCGCACGGTCGCCGCGCTCATGCGCAATCTGTTCTTGGCGCACACCGCTGCGCGGCGCGAGATCCAATTTGCCACACCCGGCGCGCGGGTGGGAAGCAATCCGCTGGTGCTCGGCATCCCGCTGTGGCTGCAGCGCCTCTTGGACAAGCATTCCACGAAGATCCGCGACCTCGATCAGTTCGTCTCGCGCTCGGCGCCAATCGCGCGGCGGCGCATCTTCGAACGTGGCGCCGTCGACGTCATCCTCGCACAGCTCACCGCGACGGCGCACCGCGATCTCGCCGTCGGTTTCAGCGAGGCGTATTTCGAGGCGGCCCTGGCGCTTGCCGTCGTTACGGAGAGCTCGGCGCAGACGAGCGCCGACGTCGGTGCGCGCCGGATCGCGGTCGTCAACGGTACGACGGCGCAGCGCAGCGTGCACCGGCTCTTCCCCCACGCCAAAATCATGACGCTCGAGAATCACGAGGCGGCACGGGTCGCGTTGCGTCTGCTCGTCGTCGATGCCGTCCTCTCGGACGACGTGATGCTCGACGAGTTCTTGCAAGCCGCACCCGGCCGCTTTCGGATCCTTCCCGAGCGCTTCGAGCCGCAACCCTACGCCGCCGCCGTCGCTCCGGGAAACCGCGACTTGCTCGACGTCGTCGACGACGCGGTGCGTGATTTCAAGGAGAGCGGACGCTGGGCTGCAGCCTTCGCGCGGGACTTTCCCGATCGCGCGGTCCCGGCGGTCCCAATGTACGGCCGCCGCGCAACCATCGCTGATATCAGCCGCCACGCACGTGCAGCCCAACCACCGCCTTCGGGCAATGCGGGCAAGAAGAAAGCCGCACGGCAGCAGACGCTACTGGAGCGGATTCGCACGCGCGGCGAACTCGTCGTCGGTGTGAGCCCGCTGGTGCCCGGGCTCTGCGCGCGCGACCCGTCGGGCACCTATCACGGGCTCGAGATCGACCTCGCACGCGAGATCGCAACGCACATCTTCGGCGATCCGGCCAAAGTCCGTTTCGTCGAAGTCGATCTCGCCGAGCGCCTGCGCAAGGTGCGCCACCCGATTCATCGTCTGGTTGATCCCTGGGTACGGGGCTTTGCGATTCTCACAACGCAACTCAATAGTAACTGGTGGCACCTCGGCATGGCCGGCAAGCTGCCCGACTTCCTCTGTCCCAAAGCATGTGTCGGCCAGCAAGACTATGTCGGCTTCGATTACTATTGGGGCATTCCGACGTTGGGGCTGCACCGCGTCTCACATCTGCTCGATGCGGCGAACCAGCGCTATGCGCTCGCGCCGGTCTGGCCGCGCCTGCTCTACGACATCTTGCGCTACCACGCCGAACTCTTCCCCGGCAAAGAGCTCTTCATCATCGAGAACGGCTGCGTCGATGCCGCCGACGGCTACACGCGCGATGCCTACCTCGCGGCGCACATCGCACAAGTGGAACGCGCGATCGCCGACGGCATCAACGTGCGCTGCTACATCGCTTGGAGCCTGACGTCGAACCGTGAATGGGGCCTCCCCTTCGATGCGAACAGCGATTTCGGGCTCTTCCACATCGATCTCGACACCGACCCGGCGCTGACCCGAAAGCCGACGCCCGCCAGCGCAATCTTTACGCGGGCGATCGCGCGGCTTCGCGCGCGGCGCTAGCCTCGCGCTGGCGCCGAATCTCATACAGCAGCACGCCCGCGGCGACCGAGGCGTTGAGGGAGTCGATCTGACCGAAGTGCGGGATGCGCACCAGATAGTCGCATTCCTTGCGCACGACCGGAGAGATCCCACTTCCCTCCGCACCGATCACCAGCGCAATGTCGCGGTCGAAATCGGCGGTGGTGTAGGCGACAGCCGCCGGATCGAGCGCTGCCCCGGCGACCCACAGATTGGCTTTGCGCAAGGTGCGCAGCGCGGAGGCCACATTGGCGACGCGCGCGATCGGGAGGTGTGCCGTCGCGCCGGCTGCCGCTTTGCGCACCGTCGCGTTCACGCCTGCGGCACGCCGCTCCGGAAGGACGACCGCATCTGCTCCGGCACACTCCGCCGTGCGGATGATCGCTCCCGCATTGTGCGGGTCGGTGATGTGATCGAGCACGACGAGCAGGCGATGACCGCGCGGTGCCGCGCGATGCGCCAGGGCTTCGTCGAGGGTCACGTAGGCGAACGGTTCGCCGAACGCAACGACGCTTTGATGGGCGCGGTAGGGAAACTGCGAGAAGAACGAGCGGCTCTCGAAACGCACGGGAATGCCGAGTTCCGCGGCGCGTTCGATGAGCTGGCGCAGGGCCGGATCGCGCTTGCGATCGTCGCCGACGTGGATGCGGCGCACGGGTTCCGCCGCGGTCAGCGCCTCTTCCACGGCGTGCACGCCGTAGATGATGTCGTCGAGATCGAGGGCTTTGTCACGCGGCGGCCGCCGGCCGGAGCCTAACCGGCGACGCTCCACGTCGTCCCCCCCTTGCTGTCTTCGAGCGTCACCCCGAGTTCGGCCAGCGCGACGCGCAAGCGGTCGGCCAAGGCAAAATCTTTGGCGGCGCGCGCCGCATTGCGCGCCGCGATCACGGCTTCGATTCCGGCTTGTGAACCACCGCCGTTGAAGTGCACCACATCGCCCGTGCGCGCGCTCAACCGCTCCAAGAAATCTCCGCCGAGTTTGGCGAGCGGGTCCATCGGCTCGGCCTGCGAGCGCTCGAGCGGGGAGATCCCCAGAAGCTCGAGCGCCTGATGCATGAACGCCGCCGCCGCGCTCGCTGCCCCCGCGCGCACGATCGCGGGAACCTCGCGCGAGAGTTTGAAGAGTTCGGCGAGCGCGCCCGAGGTATTCATGTCGTCGTCGAGCGCCGCGTAGAAACCGTCTTCGAATGCCGCGATGGCGGCGTGTTCGTCGTGTGCGGTCGTATCCGGCGCCGGCGGGGCGGTGCGCAATGCGTCGTACGCCTCGAAGAGACGCCGCAGCCCCTCGGCGGCGCCGGCGATGGAGTCTTCGCTGAAGTTCATCGGCTTGCGATAGCCGGTCTGCAAGAAGAGCAGACGAATTGCTTGCGGGTCGTGACGATCGAGCAGCGCGTAGAGCGGCTCGTAATTCCCGAGCGACTTCGACATCTTCTTCCCGTCAAAGGTCAGCACGCCGCCGTGCGCCCAGTACTTCACCATCGGCGGGTGCGCGAGCAGTGACTCGCTCTGCGCGATCTCGTTCTCGTGGTGGGGGAAGATCAGATCGTAGCCGCCGCCATGCAGATCAAACGGCTCGCCGAGCAGCGTGTGCGTCATCGCCGAGCACTCGATGTGCCATCCCGGGCGGCCATCGCCCCACGGGGAGGGCCACGCAGGCTCACCGGCTTTGGCAAACTTCCAGAGCGCGAAGTCGAGCGGATCTTCTTTGGCTTCGCCCGGCGCAATGCGCGCGCCGATCATCAGTTCGTCGACGTTGCGCCCGGAGAGCTCGCCGTAGCGCGGAAAGGATTTCACCCGGAAGTAGACGGCGTCGGTGGCGACGTAGGCGTGCCCGCGTGCGATGAGTTGCGCCGTCATCTCGATGATCTGCGGGATGAAGTCGGTAGCACGCGGCTCGAGGTCGGGTTCGCGCAGGTGCAAGCGCTGCATCGAGCGTTTGAACGACTGATGGTGCGCCTCCACGATAGCGCGCCACGACTCACCGCTGGCGGCAGCCGCGGCGATGCTGCGATCGTCGATGTCGGTGACGTTCTGCACGTAGGTGACGTGATAACCGAGATGCACCAGATACCGGCGCAAGATATCGAAAAACAGGAACGAGCGCGCATGGCCGAGGTGCGCCTCCGCGGACGGCGTGAGCCCGCAGACGTAGATCCGCACGGCGCCCTCGCGCACCGGTTCGAACGTCTCGACCGTGCGCGACTTGGTGTTATAGAGCCGCATCGTAGGGAACATCCGCACCGGAATTGCCGGCCGGCCGCGTACTGCGCGTGCTCTCGCCGGTCAGCTCAGCGAGACGCCGTTCGAGGGCGGCGACGCGGTCGGTGAGGCGAGCGATCAACTCGGCTTCCGGATCGGGCATCTCGACGACGGGGCGAACGGGAACAGGGCGCACCGGCTTGCCGTCTTGCAGCACGACACGTCCGGGGATACCGACGACCGTCGAACGCGGCGGAACGTCTTTGACCACCACCGAGCCCGCCCCGATACGCGAACCTTCACCGATCGTGATCGCCCCGAGCACCGCCGCGTTGACTCCGACGGTGACGTTGTCGCCAATTGTCGGATGGCGTTTGCCGTGTTGGAGGCTCGTCCCGCCGAGGGTGACGCCTTGATAGATCGTGACGCCATCGCCGATCTCGGTCGTCTCGCCGATGACGACGCCCATCCCGTGATCGATAAAGAAGCCGCGCCCAATCGTAGCCCCCGGGTGAATCTCGATCCCGGTCAGGAAGCGCACGACCTGCGAGAAGAAGCGCGGCAGTATCGGCAGACCGCGCACGTACAACGGGTGAAGGACCCGGTGGGCAGTGACGGCGTGAAATCCCGGATAGGAGAGGACGACGTCGAACCAGCCCCGCGCCGCGGGGTCGCGTTCGAGCGGGGCGCGCAGGTCGGCAAGCAGCATCTCCAGCGGGTTGCGCATCATCTCCTTACTGTTAACGCCTCCGCATCAATCCCTGGTTACACCGCACGGCTGCCCGTCCAGCCCCTTACTCGAAGAAGACGATCCGAAGGTCCCGCCGCCCATCGACATCTACGCGCCTCAAACGCGCTCGACTTCGTCAATTTTGGCATGGACCTGCGCCAAGACGGCTACCTCGTAAGCAGCTCGCCGCGCTCTGCCTCTCCCACTGCGTCTTCGATGTCGGCTTTGCCGTTTTGCGAAAAGCAACGAAGAGCCAGGCGGCCGGAGCGGCGATAATGGCGCTTATTTCGATGGCAGCAATGATGCAAAGTATGATTGCTGTCTGGCGCGCAACGGAACCGTCGAGCGCCGTCACTTCCGCCATCTCGTTCACATCTCTCGTGTGTCGCTCATGCGCCTCCGGCCTGGCCGCGAACGCCGCTGGGAGCGACGCGCCGGCGCGATCGACCTTCGCATTCCAAAGCTGCACGCGTCATTCACCGGGTTCACACTCATGCATCCCTCGGCTTGTGCCCCTGTATAGGTGCAAACGGCTTGCCGTCCGGGCCGAACGGGATGGGATCGAGGCCGCGTCCGTGCAGCAGCCGTGAGGAGATCGCGCCGATGCGAATGAGGATCCGGTCGTGACCGAGCAGCGGGAAGAGCAGCTCGAGCGGCGGTCCGTCGGCTTTTCCCGTCAAGGCCATGCGCACGGCCCAGAGCGCATCCTCGGGAGCGAGGCCGAATTCGCGGGCGATCTCGATGAGATCGTGTTGCAGCGGAAGATCGCGCAGCTCCGGCGCATGGTCGACGTATTGGCCAACGCTATCGAGAAAGAAGAGCACCGTACGCGAACGCAAGCGTTCGAGCTCGAGCGCCGGGACGACCACGGACTCGGCACGTAACGAGGCGATGTACGGAAGTGCGTCCTGCGGCGTTGCGATACGCTCGCCGTACGCTTGCAAAAACGTCTCGATCCAGCGCCATGCTGCCTCGGGGATCACATCACCGTCGGCCACAAAAAAGCGCGCCGAACGCATCGCCTCGGCGAGGCGCTCCGCGGTCACCGGCGTCTCCAGCGGCGGATTCATTGCAGACGGTGCACGCCCGCGACCGCGTACGCCGCGATCCCGCTGCCGTCACCGGTGTATCCCATCCCTTCGCTGGTCTTCGCTTTCACGCTCACGCTCCCGAGATCCATCCGCAAGACCTCGGCGAGGCGCTCACGGATGCGCGCGAGGTGCGGGGCGATCTTCGGCGCTTGCACGACGACGGTTGCGTCCACATTGCCGAGCTCGTATCCGGCCTCGCGCGCCAGGCGCGCGCACGCTTCGAGCAGCTTCATCGAGTCGGCGCCTCTCCACTGCGGATCGGTGTCGGGAAAGTGTGCGCCGAGGTCGCCGAGGGCGCAGGCACCCAGGATCGCATCGGCAAGCGCATGAGCGAGCGTATCGCCATCGGAGTGGCCGAGCGGTCCGCGTTCGAAGGGGATCGTGATGCCGCCGAGTACGAACGGCCGTCCCTCGACCAAACGATGTGCGTCGAAACCGTGTCCGAAGCGCGGATAGTTCACGCGGACGACCGCTGCGTCACCACCCGGTCGCGCAAGAGCACCTCCGCGCGATCGCGGTCGAAGGCGTGGGTCACTTTGAAGTTCTCTTCGGAGCTGGGCACGATCACGACCTCGATGCCACTGCGTTCGAGCAGCGCCGCGTCGTCGGTGACGTCGGCACCGTCGCGTACCGCTTGTGCGTGCGCGGCGCGCAAGTCGCGCGTCATGGCGAACTGCGGCGTCTGCGCCGCCCACAGGGTGCTACGATCGAGCGTCTGCGTCACCCGTGCGCTTCCCGGTGCCACGACTTTGATCGTGTCGACGACGGGCGCCGCGAGCAACGCACCGACGCCGGGCCGTATGGCGCGCATCCCGGCGCGCACGTCGAGTGCGCGCACCAGCGGCCGCGCGCCGTCGTGGACGAAGACGCCCTCACAACGCTCGGGAACCTGCGCCAGCGCCGCGCGAACACTCGCCTGGCGTGTCTCACCGCCGGGTACGACGGCGCACGTCACGTGCGGCGCGTAGGTGGAAGCGAGCTGTTGCATGACATTGATATATTCGGACTCCGTCGCAATGACGAGGTTGCTCACGCCGACGATCGTGCCGAACGTTTCGAGTGACCATGCCACCATCGGTTTGCCTGCCAGCTCGACGAGTTGCTTGGGGCGCCCGAAACGCTGGCCACGCCCCGCCGCCACCACGATCGCGCACCAACGCCGCTCGCTCATGTGCTGCTCGTCTGCGCGCGTTTGAGTTTGGCGAAGATCATACGTCCGGCCACCGTCTGCAGCACGCTGGTCACCTGTACGTCCACGTCTTCGCCGATCAACCGGCGGCCATTCTCGACAACGATCATCGTTCCGTCTTCCAGATAGCCGACGCCTTGACCCGACTCCTTGCCGTCGCGAATGAGCGAGACGTGCAGGTCTTCTCCCGGGAGGACCACCGGCTTGACGGCGGCGGCGAGATCGTTGAGGTTGAGGACCGTCACCCCTTCGACGGTCGCGACGCGGCCCAAATTGTAGTCGTTGGTAACGAGCTTCCCCCCGCGTTCGCGCGCGAGGCGCACCAGTTTGGCGTCGACCTGACCACCGGCGTCGTCGTAGTCGCGCTCGTCGATCGTCAAGGTCGTGAGTTCTTGGAGCTTCGAGAGCACTTCGAGGCCGCGCCGCCCGCGCATCCGCTTCTGCGCGTCGGCCGAGTCGGCGATCAGTTGCAGCTCCCGCAACACGAAGCGCGGCAGCACCAGCGAACCTTCGAGAAAACCGGCCTGGATGATCTCGACGATGCGGCCGTCGACGATGATCGAGGTGTCGATGATCTTCGGCACCGTCGTCGTCACGCCGTCCATCTGCGCGAGCGGACCGATGCGCTGCTTGGCTCCGACCCGTGCTCCGAGATACGCGGCGAAGATGCTGAGCAAGATCGAGAAACCAAGTGCGACATAGCCGCCCGCGTTCTCGGCAAACGCGCCGAATTCGGCGAGGACATTGCGGATGAGCCACGCGATCAGTAGACCGACGATGAGCCCCGTTGCGCCGCCGACGAGCTGTGCTGGGGTCAAGTCTTCGAGCGCCTGCTCCATCTGACCGAGTTCCACTTCGAAGATCGCCTGCGCGACGGGGGCCATGAATATCCCGGCGACCGCACCTAAGACGGGGACGGCGAACGTGAGCGCAACGAGCCATTGCTCGTTTGCCACGTGCAACGCGATGAGATGTGAGAAGAGTTCGCGGCCCAGCAAAAAGCCGACCGTCGCGAAGACCGTCGCAAAGATCGCCCGCAGAATCGTGCTCGAGACGCCCGTCATGCGTACGCGCCCTCGTGGGAGATGAAAGCTCCGCAGACGTCATTGGCCACGAAGCGCCCGCGCTCGGTCAGCGCGACGTGCGTCGTTCCGATCTGCAGCATCCCCGCGGCCTCGAGCTCGGCGATAACCGGGCGATAGAACTGCAAGAAATCGACGGCATAGCGTGCCGCGAAGTCGGCGAGTTCCACCCCTTCGCGACGCCGCAGCGCTAGCATCGCTGCCTCGCCCGCTCGTGCTGCTCCCAGCAGCTCCTCGGATTCTGCGGGGATCGGCAAACCCTCCAAGGCCGCTTGGCAGTAGGTCTCCAAATCGCGGGTGGTCGTCTGCCGCCGGCCACCGCGGTACGACGTAGCCGAGACGCCAAAACCCAGGTAGTCCTCATTGTTCCAGTATTGCCTATTATGCGCACATGCGAATCCCGATCGCGCAAAGTTGCTGATCTCGTACTGTTCGTAACCGGCGCCCGCTAGCTGCTCGATCGCCAGCGCATACAGCTCAGCCTCGGCATCGCTGTCGGCAAAGACGCCGGGCTCGCGCCGCTGCCACTGCGCAAACGGTGTCCCTTCTTCGATCGTCAGGCCGTACGCCGAGAGATGCTCGCACTCCAGAGCGATGGCGGCGGCCAGCGAGCGCTGCCAGCTCTGCTGCGTCTGTCCGGGAAGTGCGAACATCAGATCGACCGAAAGGTTGTCGAAGCCCGCCGCGCGCGCACGCCGCACCACTTCGCGAACGTCTGCCGCCGTATGACGCCGCCCCAAGAGGCGCAACTCCGCCTCGTCGAACGATTGCACGCCGATCGAGAGCCGCGTGACGCCGGCCGCACGGTACGCCTCGAACGATTCACAGAGTGCGAGATCGGGGTTCAGTTCAACGGTGAACTCCGCGCCCGGCGGCAATGAGAAGTGCTCGCGGACTGCGGCGATGAGCGCGGTGAGATCATTCACGGGGTAGACATTCGGCGTGCCGCCGCCGAAAAACGCGGTCTTCGCCGGTACCTTCGGCGCCTGGTGCAGCTCACGCTGCAGCGCCTCGAGATAGCGCGCCGCTGCCGAGCGGCGCATCGGCCATTTGGCAAAGTCGCAGTACGGACAAACATAGGGACAGAACGGAAGATGGACGTAGACGCCTGCAACGCCGCCGGCGCTCACGCTTTGATCTCTCGGAGTTCTCCCTCGCCCACGAGCGCAGCGATACGGCCGACCACGTCCTCGCGGTGCTCGGCGACGGCGGCGCGAATCGCACTGCGAATCGCACGCCGCGAAGCACGTCCGTGCGCCACGATGCAGTTGCCGCGAAGGCCCAAGAGCGGCGCACCACCGTAGCTCTCGTAATCGATCTTCTTCTTCACGCCACGCAGCGCGGGGCGCATGAGCAGTGCGCCGATCTTGGTCATGAAGCCGCCGCCTTGCACTTCGTCGAGCACGATACCGGTGATCGTCTGGGCGAGGCCTTCACTGAGCTTGAGCATGACGTTGCCGACGAAGCCGTCGGTCACCACGACGTCGGCGACGTTGGCGAAGACGTCTTTGCCTTCGATGTTGCCGATGAAGTTGACCGGTGCGTCGTCCAGGCAACGGGCCGCCTCGATGACCTGCGCATTCCCCTTCACGCGTTCCTCGCCGACGGAGATGATAGCGACGCGGGGCTGGGCGACGTTCAACACCGCACGTGCGTAGGCACTTCCCATGACCCCGAACTGCCCGAGCCACTCCGGCCGGCAATCCACATTGGCCCCCGCATCGAGGAGGACGACCGGACCGTTCTTCGCCGGAAAGACGACGGCGATCGCCGGCCGCGCGATCCCGGCGATCGTGCGCAAGCGGACGACGGCGATCGCGAGAAACGCACCGCTGTTTCCGGCAGAGACGACGGCATCAGCGGTTCCATCGCGCACCATGTTGATCGCCACACCGAGGCTGGTCTGATCACTCGAACGCAACACCTGCGAGGGGCTCGCATCCATTGCAACCGCGCCGGGAGCGTGCACGATCTCAATCGCGCCGCCCAGACCTTGCGCCACGAGCAACGGCTCGATGCGCTCGCGGTCGCCGACGAGCACCATCGTCCCCAGGCCATCGCGATGCGCGAGGACGGCACCCGCCACGATCTCTTCGGGCGCGTTATCGCCGCCCATGGCGTCGATCGCGATCCGTGCCGGCCGCGGGTTCACCGTAGAAATGATTCCACCTCGAGTTCCGTGCAAGTGGGCTGACGGCAGCCCGCGCGTGGACCGCCGATTGGCCTAGTTCGCGCGCGGTCTCGCGATGACTTGTTTTGAGCCGGCGCCCTCCGGAGGCCCTCTCTCCCGCCTCCCGCATTGCGCGAGGCGGGTGGCTCGTGATACACTCCCGGGGTTGTCCCCGGTCGCCTATGCCACTCCGTAGGCTACGCCTCATCCCATGCGGCGCCGGTGACCTAGCGCATTCCTGCGCATCGAAGGAGAATTATGGCTAAGCGCTGCGATGTATGCGGCAAAGGACCGATGGCCGGCAACAATGTCAGCCACGCGATGAACAAGACCCGGCGCCGCTGGTTGCCGAACCTGCAGCCCGTTCGCGTCGACGATCACGGGACGCACCGCACCGCTCGCGTCTGCACGCAGTGCCTGCGGTCCAAGCGCGTCACGCGGATCGCCTAGGCCCGGTGGCGTCCCTCAGGGGCGCAGGTGATCCCACCCCGAGCTGGCGAGCTCGCGTTCTTCCGAGGCCTCCAACAGACGGAGGCCTTCTCGTTTTTCCATGCGGCCGATACGCAGCAGCGGTCGCCCGAAGTGCTGCTCGAAACGAGCGCTCAAATGCGCGAAGGCGCGCGGCGCAATCGCGACGATCAACTCGAAGTCTTCGCCGCCGTCTAGCGCGTAGGCGGCCGCCTCCTCGTGCAACGCCTGGGCCACCGCACAAGCCGCCGGGTCGACCGGGACGGCCTCGACCGTCGCCCCGCAGCCACTCGCCCGCGCCAGCCGCCCAAGGTCGGTCGCAAGGCCGTCGCTGCAGTCCATCATCGCGTGGAGGTGGACCGACGCCGCAAGCCACCGGCCCTCGCGCACGCGCGGCTGCGGGGTCGCAAAGGCGTCGCGCGCCCGCCGGGCGAGTTCGGGAGCGACCGGCAGGTCGCGGTCGAGCAAGAGCAGGCCGGCGTGGCTTGCGCCGAGGGGGCCGGTCACGGCGACGACGTCGCCCGGGCACGCGCCGTCGCGGCGGCGCAGGTGCGAGCGTCGTACCTCTCCGACGAGCGTGAGCGCAAGGGTCAGCGCGGGCGCGCGCACGATGTCGCCGCCGACGATGCGGACGCCGTGCCCGCTCGCCAGCGCCTGCATCCCGCGATAGAGGTCGAGCAACTGCTCCTCGTGCGCCTCGGGTGGGACGCCGAGGGCAACGGTCGCGAGTACCGGGCGGGCCCCCATCGCGGCCACATCGCTTAGATTCGCCGCCATCGCGCGATGGCCGATCTGCAGCGCGCTCATCCGGCCGCTGCGAAAGTGCACGCCGTCTACGAGCGCATCGCTGGTGATCACGCTCAGGTGCGATCCCGACGGTTTCCAGGCGGCGGCATCGTCACCGATCCCGAGCACGACCGGTCGCGGTGCGGCGCCCTTGCGCGGCGCGGTCTCGCAGATCGCGCGAATCCCCGCGAGCAGCGACTCCTCGGTCAGTGAACGCCTGCGGGCGTCGCCAGCCGCCGCATCGTGGGGACCTCCGCCCCCGGATCGGCGGCGCCGAAGATGCTCGAGCCCATCACGATGGCGCGCGCCCCGGCCTCCACCACCGCGGCGATATTCGCACGGCCGATTCCGCCGTCGACCTCGAGTTCACAACCCGGATTGCGCGCGTCGATGAGCGCGCGCGCCGCGCGAATCTTGCGCAGCGAGTTTGCAATGAACTCTTGGCCGCCGAAGCCCGGATTGACCGTCATGATCAAGACGAGATCGCAGTCCTCGATAACGCACTCGAGCATCTCGACCGGGGTGGAAGGATTGAGTGCGACACCCGCTTTGGCGCCAAGCGATCGGATGTGCACCAGGAGGCGCTGAAGATGGATGGTGGCTTCTTGGTGCACGGTGATGATGTCGGCGCCGGCGGCGCGGAACTCGTCGACGTACCGCTCGGGTTCGACGATCATCAAGTGCGCGTCGAAGGTCTTGCGCGTGAGCGGCCGCAGGTCGCCGATGATTTTGGGGCCCCAAGTGATGTTCGGGACGAAGCGCCCATCCATCACGTCGAGGTGCATGAAGTCGGCGCCCGCCCGGTCGACCATGGCGATTTGCTCGGCGATGCGGCTGAAATCGGCCGAGAGCAGCGACGGCGCGATCTTGATCATATGGGCGACTCGTCCGGCGCCGGCGATTCTTCCTTTTTCTGTTTGGCGGCTTGATCGGGAGGGAGCGGTGGTAACGGCGGCTCGACACCCAGCGTCGTGGCGCTGACTAGATTGTTGTTGATGTACGTGTCGAGTTGGGCCGTGCCGATGACCGTCAAATTGAAATCGAGCTTCTGGCGCGGCTGCGCGTAGGCGTCGAAGACGTTCCACGTGCCGGTTTGATCGCGCACCTCCAGGCGGACCCGCTCGATCTGGTCGCTCTCGGGAACCGTCGCGGTGGCATGGACTTGGCGCACCAGATAGCCCGACTCGCGCGGACCCGCGCTCACTTGCAGTGAGACGGTATCGAACTCGTCGATACGTGCACCGGGGCCGGGGTTCTGGCGCACGACTTGGCCGTGCGGCGGACCGTAGCGCCCGAACGGCGTCCAGACGATCTGCCCGAGGTGAATTCTCTGCTGGATGGCGAGATCGCGCGCCTGGTCGATGGTCTGGCCGACGAAGGTGGGGACGCGCACGGCGCTGGGCGATCCGCGCGAGACGTCGAGGTCGACGACGGTGCCGACGCGCACGCTGGTGAGCGGAATCGGCTGTTGGGCCACCACGTGATTGGCGGGGATTTCGTCATCGTTCACGAGGCGTACGCGACCGAGGGTGAGCTTGTCGCGCGAGAGGTCGAGTCCGACTTCGCGCATCGATTCGAAACGCAGATCCGGCATCGCAAAGATCTGGACGCCGTTCGAGACGACTAGGGAGATTTGGCGCCCTTGGCGCACCGGGGTGCCCGGTTTGGGTTCTTGGCTCATGACGACGTCTTGCGGGTAGCTATCGCTGGTCTCGCGTTCGACGATCACCGCCTCGAGGTGCAAGCGGTGGGCTTCGTCGATCGCGTCGGATTCGGTCTGACCCACGAGCGTCGGCGCGCTGAGTTGCGGCGCGCTGGGCACCATGAAATCGCGAATGGCATGCGCGAACCAGACCACGACGCCGACGAAGAACGCTAGCGCGAAGGCGAAGAACCAGTCTTGGCGCAGCAGGAGGCGTCGAAAGGCGCCCGGCCGCCTCCGCGCAACAGCCACCTCAGGCGAGCGCTTCGAGCTTCGCGTCGTCGACCTCGATGTTGGAGTAGACGTGCTGCACGTCTTCGTGCTCGTCGAGCGCATCGAGAAACTCGAGCACCTCGCTGAGCTCCGTTCCGGACGGGCTGACCGAGGTCTTCGCCTGCGCCCCGAGTTGTATCGAGGTCACGCGTATCCCCGCGGCCACGAGCGCCTCGCGCACCGCGCCCAGCGACGCCGGTTCGGTTACGATCTCGGTCGGTTCGCCGTAGCGTACGTCGATCACGCCATCGACGAGTGCCTCTTCCGTCAGCGCATCTTCACTTCTACCGGCCGGATCGACTTCGAGCAGGCCGCACGGTTCGAAGATCCAAGCGACGCTGCCGGTCTCACCCAATGTCCCGCCGTGACGCGAGAAGAGAAAGCGCAGCTCGGCCGCCGTACGATTGCGATTGTCGGTGGCGGCATCCACCAAGACGGCGACGCCCGCGGGGCCGTATCCTTCGTAACGGATCTCCTCGATCTCGCGCTCCCCGTTTTGGCCGCTCGCGCGCCCAATCGCACGTTTGATGTTGTCGACGGGCATGTTGTTGGCGCGCGCCTTTTCGACGGCCATCTTGAGCCGGTAGTTGGCGTCGGGATCCGGAGAGCCGGATTTGGCCGCCAAGATGATCTCTTTGCTCAGCTTGGTGAACAGCGCGCCGCGCTGTGCGTCGACTTTCCCCTTGCGAAGCTTGATGTTATGCCATTTTGAATGCCCAGACATGCCTATTGTCCCGGATGCGGATTGATCCAGTTGTTCCCTTCAAGTGGTGTGAGCATTCGGGCGTCCCAGGCGTTCCACGTCTCCGGCGTCCCGGCGACGACCGGATACCAGAAGATGAAGGCGCCGATGACGGCCGCCAAATACGCGCAGACGGCGACCTGCGGCAAGGTGAGCTTGCCGACGACCACGTTCGTGCTCGCCCGGTGCCAGATTCGCTGCAGCAAGACGGTATCCGCGAGGCAGATGATCGCGAGATTCGGGAAAAAGTGGTACTCGAACGAGATGCGCGGCGAGAGTATCCAGGGCAGCCACTGCAGCATGTAGGCGGTGACCAGGAGCGCATAGCCCTTGTTACGTTCGAACCACGCCCACCACGCGAGGAGCGGCACCGAGATCAGGCCCGTCCACCAGACGACCGGATTTGGAAGGGCGAGAATCTCCTTGAGGCAACACGCCGCGGGATTACTGGCCGCCAGCCCATGACGGCTGTCGGCATAGTAATACGAGATCGGGATCTGCAGCAGCGGCCACTGCCACCACTTCGACGAGTACGGATGGGTTGCGTGCAGATCGTAGTGGTAGAAGAACATCTGCTTCTGCAGGCCGATGAGATCGGTCAGCGTGTGGCCCAGCGAAAAATACGGGATGTAACAGAGCACGTAGATCGTGCCACCGATGAAGAGCATCGCGGCCGCCACGAGATCGAACGAGAAGCCGTAGGGATTGCCCCACAGCGCCGGCGTCTGGCGCGCCTGCAGGCCGATTCCACGCAACAGCGGCGTGAGATACGGTTGAAGAACGACCGCGGCGACTAGCACCCAAACGACGAAGAAATCGAAGAGGCCGTTCCATTTGCACGCCCCCAAGAGACCGGCACTCACGGCGAGCACGAACATCCAACGCAAGCCTTCGGTGCCGTGCACCCGGGCTGCGCCCGCCTCCATCGTGGCGTCGGGTGTGAAGTGCGCCTGCCCTGCGGGCGTGAGGTAGCGCTCCTCGCCGGTGTTGGTGTATTCGATGCGCAACGGATCGTTCGTCAGAACGAGCGTTCCTTGCTGATTCGCGGAGAGCTCGCCAGCGGTGATCGCGCGCCGGCGCAGATCGATACTCCCGCCGTCGGGTGTCCGGAGCATCTGCTCGGTGAGACGGGTTCCGTCGGCATACGAGATCAGCGTCGGCGCCTTCATGAAACGCGGGAGCAAGAGCCGCACGGCGAGATAGATACCGAGTTGGAAGTAGACGAAGCTGACGAAGATCGCAAGCGCACCCGAGTCGCCGGAGATGTGCGGCACGACGAACCAGGCCAAGACGAGCGCCACGGCCGTCCCCACCGCTAGGACGAGGGCGAGCCGGATATTGAGCGCCGAGGTGATCTTCGGAGCGATGCGCACGCTGCTGGCTATCCAGAAACGGTAAAACGCATAGAGCGTCGTGAGCGTGAAGAAGGCGACCGAGATCTCCGGCGTGGCGATGCGCGACTGCGCGAAGTGGAAGCCGTCGAAGAGCAGCAGCCCGGCACAGATCGAGGCAAAGGCCGTAGAGCCCAAGATCCGCTTGGCGAAGAGGTACAAGACACCGACCATCAGCGCCCCGACGACGACGTTGAGGAAACGCCAACCGAAGCTCGTATCGCCGCCGTGGCCGAGGCCGTGGCTCAAGCCGCCGAAGAGCAGCGTAGACGCCGTGATGATGAGCTTGGTCAGCGGCGGGTGCGTGAACTCGAAGATCTCTTTGTGCTGGAGATACTCTTCGGCCGCGCGCGCGTAGTAGATCTCGTCGAAGACCTTCTCCTCCGGTATCCAGAACTGTTGGAATGTCAGCACGAATGAGGCGAGGGTGAAGCCGCCGGCGAGCAGCCAATCCAACCGCAACATGCGCGCGGTCCCCTCGAGCGGGGCAAACCACGTGCGCGCCGTCGGGAACTTGAACCACGATTCGACACGCGAGAGTACCCCGTCGGCTTCGGGGTCCATATACTGGTACGCGAGATAGAAAAAGATCGCGACGTTCATCACCGAGAGCGGCCGGGTGACCCACGGATCGATGTTACGCGCGTCGACTCCGGGATAGCTGCCGCCGACGATGTGCAGGTACCACAGCGAGTAGATCAGGTTGACCAACAGCGAGAGCGAGAGGAGGATCGAGGAATAGAGGTAGCGCCGCCCGGCAAAGATCAGCGAGATGCAAAGGACGACCGCGTTGAAGATGTAGCGCTCGTGCATGCGCGTGGCGAGGATGAAGAACCCCAGCGAGAGGAGCAGCGCTCCCTCGAGAAAGGCGATGAGCGTGCGCTTCTGCAGGTAGCGGACGACGATGAAGACCGTCGAGACGAGCACGAGCGCGATGCCGAGCGCATACTGCTGCAGGGTGAAGCCGCCGATCGTGAAGACCGCGATCGAGTCCGGATTCCAAAACGGCCAACGAATCGTGTAGATGTTGAACGCGTTGATCGAGTTGTACGGGTAGACGCTGCTGGCGTAGCGATAGCGTTCGTAGAGCCACTCGAACTGCGCGATCGGGCTTATGCCCGGATGAAAAGCAAAGGCGGCGAGGTACGCGACGAAGAGCCCCAGCACGACGCCCAGCGCCGTCCCGGTCAGGCGCGCCATTCGCTTCGCCGGCTCCTTCGCAACGAACGGATATGCGAAGAGCAGCGGGATGAGCACCGTCGCCGGCGGCTTGATGAGGATCGAATACGTGAGCAAGACCCAGGCCGCAGCGACGGCGATGACCGCGGGGCGGCCTTCGGCTTCATCGTTGGCGACGATACAGTAGATCATCGCGAGCACCACGGCGGCGGCTACGGAATCGACCTGTCCCCAGTACGCCGAGATGTAGATCGTCGCGGGGTTGAACGCAAAGAGCGCGGCGGCGGCAAAGGCCCACGGCAGCGCCGCAAAACGCCGGACGATGGCAAAGAGCAGCGCGCTGCAGATCAGATCGGTGATGATCGACGGCAGCTTCACGAAGACTTTCAAGATGCCGTAGGTCGGATCGCTGTGCACGAGCAGGGCATACGCGTGCCCGACGATCCACAGAATGAAGAAATATCCGGGGGGATAGTCCGCAAAACCGGCCGTGGCGTAGAAGTCGCGCGTCGAGTGCTGCGAGAGGGTGAGGGCCCAGCTCTCGAAGCTGCCGACGTCGTTGCTGAAGCCTTCGGCGCCGATGAAGATCAGCCGAATGATGAACGCCGCGAGCAGCATGCCCGCAAACGCGAGGGCGGTCGCCCGGGCACTGCGCGGAGTGTCGTCTTTGGTGACCGAGGAGGGACGTGGACGAACGGCACTACGCAACGCGGCGTGCTCCTTGCTGGAAGAAGCCGCGGATCGTCCCCGCGGCATCGATGTCGGCCCGGACGGCGACGTCCTGCGCCTCTTGCAGGGCCGCCTCATAAGCCGTATCGGCAGCTTCGCGCGCGCCCAAGCGTTCCAAGGCGGCGATGACGGCGGCGACCCCCTCGGCATCGAGGTTGGCTCCCAGCGTGTAGGCGTGCGCCACGAGATCGCGGTCGGGGCTGGAAGGCTGCCCAAGCGCCCAGACGATGGGGAAACTCCACTTGCGCCGGGCGACGTCGGCCCCACTCGGCTTGCCGGTCACATTGGTTGCGCCCCACGTACCGAGGACGTCGTCGCGAATTTGGAAGGCCCGGCCGTAAGCACGCCCGAGCGACGCCCACGCTTGCGCTCGCGCCTCACCCGCGCCGGCGCTGAGCGCACCCAGTGCGCACGACGCCGCAAAGAGGGCGCCCGTCTTCCCTGCGATCATGGCGAGATAGCGCTCCATCGTCACCGAGGCGAGCGTCTCGAAACTGATATCCAAACCCTGGCCTTCGCACATCTTGAGATTGGCCTCGTGCAAGACGCGCAACATGGCGCCCAGCCGCTCTTGCGGCAGATTCGTTTCGTTGCGCAGGAGTGCGAGATACGCCATCGCACACATGGCGTCGCCGGCATTGATGCCGTGGGCCACACCGAACTGCGCCCAAATCGTCTTGCGCCCGTGGCGCAGCTCGTCACCGTCTTCGATATCGTCGTGAACGAGCGAGTAGTTATGGAGCACTTCGATGGCGACCGCCGCATCTAGCGCGTCGGCGATCCTTCCACCTTCCACTTGCGCGACGCCTAGCAATAAGAGTGGCCGAAGGCGCTTCCCGCGGCGCCCGGGTTCGGCGCCGCCGTAGCCGAAGTGATAACGGATCATCTCATATATAGGAGATGATCCGCGATGACGTTCGATCGCTTGCGCGAGATGCGCTTCGATCGCGCTAAGAAGCTCGACGGCTCAGTGCCTCCATCCGGTCTTCGACTTGCGCTACCAACCAGCCGGGCGTCGAGGCCCCGGACATGAGCCCTGCGACGTTGATGCCGGCGAACCACTGCGGTTCGAGTTCCTCGGGACCTTCGATATGGTACGCTTTGGCGCCGCTGCGCTCCGCTAGCTCGGCCAAATGTTTGGTGTTGGCAGACGTCTTGCCGCCGACGACGACCATCACTTCGACTTCGCGCGCGAGCTGCTCGGCTTCCGATTGACGGTTGTGCGTATCGGTGCAGATCGTATTGACGGCCCGTACCTCGTAATATTTCGACGACAGCTTCTGCACGATCTCGGTGAAGCCGGGCCCCGACCAGGTGGACTGCACGACGACACCGACACGGCTCGCCCGCGGTAGCGAATCGACGTCTTCGGGCCGCTGAATGCACCACGCTCCCGGGACGTGGCTGAGCGTTCCCTTCACCTCAGGGTGATTGGGATCGCCGACGACGACGATCTTGTAGCCGTCGCCGCGCAAGCGTTCGGCTTGTACGTGGATCTTGGTGACCATCGGACAGGTGGCATCGACGACGGTGAGGCCCTTCTCCTTGGCGGTATCGAAGACGCTGGTGGGCAAGCCGTGCGCGCGTACGAAGAGGACCCCGTCGTCCACGTCGTCGACGCTCGACGCGTTGTGGAGGCCCTTGCGCTCCATCTCTTCGACCATCTGCGGGTTGTGCACGATGTGCCCGAGGGTCGTCACCTTCTCATGCGAGGCGACGGCCTCTTCCGCTTTCTTGACCGTGATCGCGACGCCAAAACAGAATCCTTGGGTTTTGGCCTTCTTAATTTGCACGAAGCTGCTCCCGCAACGCGAAGATACGATGCATAATCTCGTCGGTCCACTTCGCCAAATCCTCGCGACTTGCTTTGCGGTCAGACGCATTGGTCTTTTCGAAGGCTCCGGCCGAGGGAGGAGCCACGTCCACCAGCGGAGCGAGGCCCCTGGGCCGCGGGACGAACGGCTCGCCGAAGATCACCGTGATCGCGTGCAGCCGGCGCACCCCGGAGGTTCCTTCGATATAGGCCGGGAGGATCGGCGCCCGCGAGAGTGCCGCCAAAAGGGCCACCCCCGGGCGCGCCTTCGCCTGCCCGTTTTTGTTGCGCCCCCCCTCGGGGAAGATCGCGACGGCGTTGCCCGCACGCAGCATCTCCACGGTGCGCCGGATCGCCCCCACGTCGCCGCGGCTGCGGTCGACCGGATACGCGTTGGTGGCCCGAATCAGTGGGCCGAAGAGCGGAATCTCAAAGAGCTCTTGCTTCGCCATGTAGTGAAGCGGGCGGGGAAGCGCGACGCCGAGCGCGGGCGGATCGAAGAACGAGATGTGGTTGCTCGCCACGATCAGGGGGCCCGTGCGCGGGACGAGCTCGGTGCCGACCGCGCGCAGGCGCCAGACCGTCCGCAAGGGGACGCCACAGACGATCTTGGCAACGTCGTAGAAGTTCATCGGTGGCGGGAGAGACCGGGGGCGAGGGCGACGATGCGCTCGACGACGTCTTCCACCGTCAAGTCGCTCGAGTCGATCTCAACTGCATCGCTCGCGGGGCGCAGCGGCGCGACGGGACGGGTTGCATCGAGCCGGTCGCGCTCCACCACCTGGGCGTGCAACGTCTGCCCGTCGACGACGACGCCTTGCGCCTGCAGTTCGGCGAGGCGCCGTTGGACGCGCGCCTCGACCGAAGCCGTCAGGAATATCTTGAGCGGCGCATGGGGAAGAACGACCGTGCCGATGTCGCGCCCCGCCATCACGACCGGACCTTCGCGAGCGATCGCCCGCTGGCGCTGCACCATCTCGGCGCGGACGCCGGGGTGCGCTGCCACCAGCGACGCGACCGGACTCACGTCGTTTCCGTAGAGCTCCTCGCCGAATTCGTGCGTGCCGCCGAAGACGCGGAAGCCCAACGGTGCGAGCCGGTCGAGGGTGACGTGGACCGGCTGCCGGCGCACGAGCCCCAGTACCGCCTCTTCGTCGGTCGGATCGACCCCGGCGCGCAGAGCGCTCAGCGCGACGGCACGGTACATCGCCCCGGTGTCGAGATAGAGCACGCCCAAGCGCTGCGCGAGCTCGCGAGCGACGGTGGTCTTCCCACTGCCGACGGGGCCGTCGATGGCGATGTGCGTGAACGTTCCCATGCCCGCGCCTGCGTTCTCGCCGTGGCACCGACTACCTGGAACCCGTGCCGCCCTGAAGTTGTCCTCGACAGCAGCGACGGCGATATGGTATGACGAACGCTGAGAACTCACGCTGATGGTACCGGCCCGAGGAGGGCATTCATGAAGAAGACTTTGGACATCCCGAGCGATCTGCAACGCTCGGTGATCTCCGTGCCGCCGCTTGCGCGGCGTGCTGACTCCACCCTCGACCGCGACCAAAACGGTCGACTTTTGGCGCACATGCGCTCCGGTGGAGTGACGACCTTCCTGTACGGCGGGAATGCCAACCTCTACCACATGGCGCCCTCGGAGTTTGCGACCCTGCTCGACCTCTTCGCCGGGCTGGCCGAAGAGGGCGACTGGTTCATCCCCTCGATCGGCAGCGACTACGGCAAGGCGCTCGACCAGGTCAAGATTCTTCGTTCGCACTCCTTCCCAACGGCGATGGTGTTGCCGCAGCGTTTCCCCTTCACGCCCAGCGGCGTGGCGACGGGCTTGCGCCGGCTGGCCGATGCCTTCGGACGTCCCATCATCGCGTACGTGAAAGATGAAGGCTACATCGAGCCCGAGGATCTGGCGCGTCTGGTCAAAGACGGCGCGGTCTGCGCGATCAAGTACGCCGTCGTGCGCACGCATCCCGAGAACGATCCGTACCTCGAACACTTGCTCTCGGTGATCGATCCCAAGGTCGTGGTCAGCGGCATCGGCGAGCGTCCGGTGATCGAGCACCTCACGCAGTTCGGGCTGCGGGCGTTTACCTCGGGCTCGGTCGTCGTCGGTCCGCGTCTCTCGACCGGCATCTTGCACGCGCTCTTGCGCGGCGACGTGGCGACGGCGCAACGTTTGCGCGAGCCGTTCCTGCCGCTCGAAGATGCGCGTGACGCCTACTCGCCGATTCGCGTGCTGCACGAAGCCGTGCGGCTCGCGGGGATCGCCGATATGGGCCCGATGGAACCGTTCCTCGACAACATCACCGATCCCAAAATCCTGGCAGAGACCGAAGCCGCCGCCAAGAGCCTCCTGCGGGCCAACGCGGAAGCTTCAGCAGTGGTGGCAGCATGACGACGACAGCAACCTCTTCAACCTCCAACGGTGCCTCCAAGCACGGCGAGCTGCATCGCAACTTCATCGGCGGCGAGTGGCCGACGCCCTCGGATCAGGCGCCGAACATCAACCCCTCGAACAAGAACGACACGATCGGCATCTACGCGCGCGCCAGCGCCCCCGAAGTGGAGCAGGCAATCGCGGCGGCCAAGGCAGCCTTTCCGAAGTGGTCGCACTCGACGCCGCAGGAGCGCTACGACGCGCTCAAGCGCGTCTCCGACGAAATCGTCGCGCGCAAAGAAGAGATCGGACGTCTGCTCTCACGCGAGGAAGGCAAGACGCTCGCCGAAGGGATCGGCGAGACGATCCGCGCGGCGCAGATCTTCGCCTTCTTCTCCGGTGAGGCACTGCGCCTCGTCGGCGAAAAGGTGCCGTCGGTGCGCCCCGGCGTCGATGTCGAGATCACGCGCGAGCCGGTCGGCGTCATCGGGATCATCACTCCGTGGAATTTCCCGATGGCGATTCCCTCGTGGAAGATCGCGCCGGCGCTCTGCTACGGAAACACCGTCGTCTTCAAGCCGGCGGATCTCGTGCCGGGATGCGGCTGGGTGATCGCCGACATCATCTCGCGCGCCGGTTTTCCGCCGGGCGTCTTCAACTTGGTGATGGGCCGGGGTTCGGTCGTCGGGCAGACCCTGCTCGACCATAAGGATGTCAACGCCATCACGTTCACCGGCTCGGTCGATGTCGGGCGCAAGGTCGCGCAAGCGTGCATCTCCGGCGCTTCGATGAAGAAGTTCCAACTCGAGATGGGCGGGAAGAATCCGCTGGTCGTCGTGGACGACGCCGACCTCGGGGTCGCGGTGGAATGCGCCGTCAACGGGGCCTTCTTCTCCACTGGTCAGCGTTGCACGGCCTCCTCTCGGCTGATCGTGACCGAGGGTATTCACGACAAGTTCGTCGATGCGATGAAGGAGCGCTTGCAAAAGCTCGTCGTCGACGACGCGCTCAAGGCCGAGACGCAGATTGGTCCGGTGGTGAGCGAAAGCCAGCTCAAGCAAGACGTCGAGTACATCGGCATCGGCAAACAAGAGGGCGCAAAGCTCGTCTGCGGCGGCGACCTCGTGGAACGCGAGAACCCCGGGTACTACCTCGCCCCCGCGCTCTTCACCGAAGCGACCAACGAGATGCGCATCTCGCGCGAAGAGATCTTCGGCCCCGTCGCCGCGGTCATTCGCGTGAAAAACTACGAAGAGGCGCTCGCCACCGCCAACGACACGCGCTTCGGCCTCTGTGCCGGCATCGCGACGACGAGCCTGAAGTACGCCAGCGACTTCAAACGCAACTCCGAAGCCGGGATGGTGATGGTCAATCTCCCAACCGCCGGTGTCGACTACCACGTCCCCTTCGGCGGCCGCAAGGACTCCTCGTACGGCCCGCGCGAGCAAGGCAAATACGCCGTCGAGTTCTACACCACCGTCAAGACGACGTATATCAAGCCGTAATCGGATAGGATTTCATGCCAAGAAGGCGGCCGCCGAAAGGTGGGCCGCCTTTTTTTGTTTGCGCGACTACGTCGCTTTGGTGAGCGCGCCATTCGATGGTTGATAAGAAAGCGACGCGTACCAGTCGCCTCGTCCTTGCGGGGTCAAATCCAACATGTTGTAGACCGGCGTGAGCCGGTCGATGCCGCGCTCGTAGATGTCGTCGGCCAGCTGCGGGTGAGCGGTATAGAAAGACGTAGCTCGCCTATTCGCCCCCAGACACAGGAGCCAAAGCCGTGGGGAGACTCGCGTCGGTGCGGGGTTCGGGAGCAGTCGGGTGCGAAGCACCACCACATGGGCTCACTTAACAGACTACGTCGTGAAACCGAAATCGTACGAGGCCTTTCGAGCAGGTTCGATCGAATTGCAAACAGAGAGCCGTTAGACCAGAATGACCCCGTCAAGATGCGCCATGCTCTATTCGAAGCGATCGGAAGCGTTTTGGCAATCGAGCTTGAGCGGCCCCAAGCTCAGGCCAGGTTCACTCGAATGGTTGCGGACGTCAGCAGTTTGTTGGCCGAATTTGACGCCCAGGACTCCGTGATTTCGAATAGCGAGACCGCACTACGGCGATGCGGCTCGCGCTCAGTAAAAATGCGTCTCGATCCGTACGGTGATTTCGATATCATTTGTGAATACTTCTTCGACGACGAGCGGCCGGGACAAATTGCCGAGGTGATCGACGATGCGACTGCATTGCGCAAACTGGCACATAACATCCGCGGGTTCTTGCAGGCGGCAGGCCCGTAGTTTGGCGTACCAGCGACGGCTTTCTCAGTTGGCTGCTTACGCTGCATCGCG
>Ga0335075_10002684_pt1 | contig 28442 bp, 32 predicted proteins | sample Lox_Sample_24_FD_206723 | JGI IMG/M metagenome (GOLD analysis project Ga0335075, IMG submission 206723) | Soil microbial communities from Loxahatchee National Wildlife Refuge, Florida, United States - Lox_Sample_2.4 | ecosystem: Environmental > Terrestrial > Soil > Wetlands | place: USA...
AATAGTTTAATATCTACATTATTATTAGTATTGAGATAATTCCACTTTATATTGCTACATTAAGTAATATGTAATTAGCTTACAACTCCTTTATAAGCTTAAGCTCTAGAACACAAAACGAAATATTTAAATTAGGATTTATTAAAACTATTATTGAAATAACGACCTTTTGTATTTGTACTTTAATATTAGCTTTCGTAGTAGTTTTTTTAGGGTTAGAGATAGCTTTAAGCATCTTAAGTGGTACGAATTTCTAAGCCGTTTCCAATGCCGTTACCACCAGCTTTTTATCACTTAGAGGCCTCTACCCACTAAAAACCCCGTTCTAGAACTCGACTGGCTAAAATGGCTGCCTAACGGCGCACATCTCTTCAGCAGCCCTATCTCCCCCTGCAACGGCACTAAAGGCACCTGGACATACTAAGCGCTAGCACACCCAATTCGAGTTCGACCTCTTCCTGGCTGCCTGTATCGGCCCGCGGGAGATGCACCTCATCTTCGACATGGTCTACGACATAGGCGACGCGGCATCACATATGAACGCGCAGGAATGCGTCTGATACATGATCGAAGATACGGTGCGCGAGGGCTACGGCGAGCAGAGCATCGCACGCACCTGCTGCTGCAAGAATAGGTCGCCAGGCCATATGCGTGGAATGACGGGGCCTTGATGCGGTTCAATGAGACACTGAAGGATGCGCTGGATCCTAATCGCGTGCCGGCCCCAGTGTAGTGTGGCATCTAGCCGCGGAAGTATCGCGGAAAGGGCTAGGAGATTGGGGATTCGCAGCGTGGCAGTTCTGAGGGCGAGGCGGTGCATGTGTTCCCTGTGCAGCGGGAGACTAAGATATAACTTTAGTATATCAGTATTTGACGCACCGTCAGCGATAGAGGCAGGCTTGAGGGCATGCTTGGTTTTGCGTGGCGAATTATCTGTTTGTCGTCATATCAAAACTTGTCATGGAAAAACTACTCTTCTCTGGTTCGGTATAATCAAGACCTCTTAGCAGATAGTATTTTATCAGTGCGCTAGATCTAAATTATCTTATAGGCTCCTCTCTACCCTGACCAGCTAGCTCCACAGCGACATCCTCGCGGGCTGGCAGCTCCGCAGGTAGAACGACTAGCGACCCTACCATCTCACTAGGGTCTTTACGCTGAAGGCTATCTGCATGCAACTGTGCTTTGTCGAAGTTCGCCTTCTCTTCAACGCCTACCGCAGAAGAGCCTGCGGATTGGCGTTGCCTCCGCCTTCTCATGAAGAGAATAATCAGTAGAATTGCACCTATGCCTACTACAGGCCCGACTACTGCTCCTGCGATCCAGATGTGGCTGGTTGAGGTGGAAGTTGAGGATGCACTGCTCAGATTTGTGCCGGAGGAATTGGCATTACCTGTTGCGGTACTTGACGGTGTGGTTGACGGTGCTTATGACAGATTAGCGAAAATCATGTAGGATTTGGGATACTGACTAAGAGTAGCGTAGACAGTTGTTATCAATATGCCCGGCGTGCTGCTTGTAGTGCTTGAGGAAGGAGATGAAGTCTGGACCGTTGGTTGGGCAAGGTTTGAAAAGGTGGTATGCAATGACGAGGCAACAGATTGCAAAGAATTAAACTGCGACTGTGCGGATGCTAGTTCTGCAGATAGCATTTCTGAAGATGAAAATCTAGCAGTGGTGGCGACGGCGGTGATGGTGGATGTGCAGAAGTCTAAGAATTGTGCAAACTCCGGGTCAAGGTAAACGGAACTATTTGCTCCATAAGCGGCAACACAGCCTTGACAAGCAGTCAAATCAGCTAAAAAGGGACTTTCTGCCATGCATAGCGCCGGCACTTTCCCTATCTGCTGTGCTTCAAGATAGGCGTTATCTGTATGTTAATATATCAGCCACAGAGCCGGTTGTAGTGCAGGCGTGCAGATTGCGAAATGTGCCTTACTGCAAATGTTGTAGCACGCCGAAGGGACCGTAGATGTGTCGCCTCGAGAGGCCGCCCAGAGAGTGAACGATGTGATAGCGCAGTAGAAAATAAAAGCAAAATACATTTTCAGTGATGTCACTTTAAGGGCCTAAGGTTGGTCGTGCGGTAGGAATCACGTCGGTGCAGGGAATGCAACATATACGTAGCAATCGAAGCAGCTAGTCTTAATGTTATGCATCAGAAAGCTTAGATTGGGGCAGGTTCGTCTAAACTACGCCGCTCATCTTTAGCTCCAACCCAATCGCATACAGTAACTGTGTAGGCGACAAGCTTTTTCCTGGATTTTCGACGGAAGTTCGAGCCGAGTCGAGTCGAGCCGAGCCAATGTGAGTGCTCGTCCTGCAGGCAACTCTCCGTGTGGACTTAGGTTCGGAAATCTCGGCCTTGAATATTTTCTCGTTAAGGTAGTGTTTTTGGGGTATATTACTTATTCATTATTCAAACTTAAGGTTGAGGCTATTTCTTCGCCCGCTGATTGGCTAATAGCGTTCGCAAGAAAAGGAAAATGCGATGTGACAGCTCGGGGCTGGACCTACAACCCCTCCAAACACAACCTAAATTTCGCTTCCAAATCGTACATATAATAGACATAAATATCTGTTTTGACTCTCTTCAATTTGTTGTAGTTCTATGAAGTTGGCTCATAAGACGAAGCATCAAGCTGTATTCAGAAGCATGGAAGAATTCCGATAAGCGTGCGAGTGCCTGCCTAAGGTAAAAACGGCAACCGAAGACGCGTCGCGTTCGTCGATATCTAGATACCTGCGCTTGCCCTGGTTTCTTTCAAATCTGCTCTACAATCTCTCCCTCGTCCCGCCAATATGCGGAAGCGAAAACGAACTGCAACAATAGTGGATACACCGAAGGAGAACGTTCCAACAACAACTTCCGCTTCAGCTATTGCTGAGAAACATGATCCCGTCGGCGAATATGGGCCTCGACCCAACGCTCCATCGAAATGCGGGCAACCAGATAGAGACAAGATTTCTAACGGAATCTGCAAATCGCAAGAAGCTGTCAACTTGAAACCATCGGCGTCAAATGCAGGAGGAGCAGCAACAAGAATAGTAAACTCTCTACCCCCTGAGATTTGGCAGTTGATTGGCCAAAAGGTAAGTAGTTTCCATCTGTTATGCTGCTTTTGACACAGCATGAACTAATAGCATCTATCTCAAATCACAGATACTTCATCCGGAGACCTTGCTGTCTCTCGTTGCAGTCTCTCAAGCCTTCCGCAGTATATTTACTCCTCTACTTTATGCACGTCGCATCATCAACCTCGAATACTTTTCGAAGCCATTGACAGAAACACCTCTTCCACCTTACCTTGAATACGTCCAGGACTTCCGAATCAACCTTTTTGAGTTTAGACCAGCGGGCGCACAGTATAGCAAAGAGAGAAACGACGAATTCGCATCATGGATCACAAAGGCTCTTAAATCAATGAGGTGCCTTCGTTCCTTTAGGTCAGTTATGCTTCACTTCAGTAAACCTAGATACTAATTACTGTCTCAGTTGGCGAGATGAATCATGCGAAGACTCCTTTGACCCGGCTCTCATACTAAGAAATCCTGATCTTCTTGTTTCTTTAAAAAGTATTCGAACTCTCAGAAAGATCTTTATTCAATTCGGGCCATTAATCTGTGATCCTATTGCTGTCCACAAATGTCAAATTCCTTTAGAGGGCTTCCGAAATTTATTCTCGCTCGAGCTTTACGACTTGTACAGGGACCACGATCGCCTCGTCAAAGAAATTGGGAATGCTCTGTGTGACTCCCCTTTCCTCAAGAAGCTAGGCCTCGGTTTTGCATGTGAGTGGGCCGAAGAGGACGAAGCTATTTTCTTCGGCGCCCCAGGCCGCTCGCCGGACTTCCTTGAACGCTTATGTGAATTCTACGGCTCTATATCCAAGAAAGGACCTTTAGCACTCGAGACTCTCCGATTGGGATTTGGGATTTACCTCGACGAACCGTCAAAACCTTCGAAAAGCCATTATCTCACTAAGCTACTCAATATCAGGAGTCTTAAAGTCCTTCATCTTTACAATGGTTTAGTCAACTCTGACCTCGATGACGAAGATTCGTTCTACAAAGCAATCGATTGGACTCCTTTCACAGCGGATGAGTGCAAGTCATTACGCCAGCTCGCAGTGACCAGACTTAGACAGGACGTCACCCGCTGGCTCAGTAAAGATGGTGCCTGCGTGCAAGAATTGATTGTGATGGATCATTATAACCTCAATGACAAAGGCCTAAACGAATTCTCCAAGCTTCCTCTACAATTGAATATGATATGGACACGAGAATGGCATCCTTGGAGGCGGTTGACCTACAACGACGAGGATGACTGGACGGATACTGATGAGTCAGTATCTGACTGGACTGACATAGATTCGTCAGACGAATCTGACCTAGACGCAGACTCAGATGAATCAAACTCAGATCTAGACTCGGACATATCAAACGCGCAATTAACGGACTTAAATCCATCTCAGCTAGCCCCCTTAATATCAACATCAGCTCAATCTCAACCAAACCCTTTAATATCAACTGCATCAAATTCGCGCAAGCAGCTTTTGACAGTCCTCGATCTGTTGCCTAACGGAGGATCTCATCTTACAAGGCTCAGTATATCTCTTGATTTCGAGACGCAATGGGTGAGTGTCACAATTTCCCCTCTGAATATCATCCGAAGCTTACCAAACAATATAGTTGAAATTTTCTTCCCATTTGAAAACCCTGACCTGCCTGACTCAACTCCGCCTAAATGCCAGGATGCCAGGGGGCGAATATCTAACCTTGGCGACATCCGCTAAAATCGAGAACGCTGTGATTGCTCAAAGATTTGCTCAGATTATCTGCTCATTGTGCCCTACGCTTCAATACATCATGATCGGACACGGACATGACTTAGCTTGGGAAGTCCTCACTCCAAGCGCAGAGTGGATGGAATATCGAAGGAGATCTAAAGCACCTGTCAGCCTTCGACTACTAGAACTGGATGAATTGTTAGAGATTGAGTTGTTTGCGTACACTGAATTTCCGGAGCAGAGTGGCTTGGCGGGACTGCAGAGAGATAGGCTAGAGAAGGGGGATCCGGATCCTTCTACAAAGGAGCTTAGTGTCTTGCTGGCCGAGCGTGGCATTTCACCACTTACCAGAGTAGTATAATAATTTTGTAAATTACTTGTTAGGGAAGAGTAACGAAAAATGCTGAAAGAATCTAGGGTCAAGGGAAGAGTAGCTTCTTCCTGCCGTCGGAAATATTATATATTCCTCTGCCTATATACTAATAACCCACACCGCGGCGTGAACCGCTTCTTGTAATGTTAAGAGAATTATCGTACTGAAAGTCTCCACGGAAATGTCTATTAGCAGTTCCTGAATTCCGCCAGGATGCCATGCCGCATGTGAAGTGCGTATTATCTTGCCCATGAATGCCGCATGTTGCTATGTTGCAATGCTACGAGCACTGAAATATCTGGTTCTTATATTGAGAATGTGTACATGCCATCCGCAGGTAAATTCTACTAATATTTCCTAACATGCTGGGTGATCTAAAAGAGCACGTGGCTTGCTGGCAGCATGGATTTCTAGGGGGCTCAGGGTCGTTGTAAGGGGTGAGAGGGGCAATTATTTGCTTGGCAAGGTCTTTTAGCTTCATTGAACTCTTAATCCTCAACGATTATTTGTTGATGTTGTAGGGGTATAATAACACAGTCTAATACTTTGTAAATTGCAATATGGGCACAGCTTCCTAGAAGTTTAAGTTGCATGCAAGTTCTAGAATATATTCTGATTGAAGTACTTTGCTAACATGGCGGATAACTTGGGGAATGGTTGACGCGCGATCTGCCAGAATGTTCGACACAATCAATACATTCGATCTTCAATGCTTCAATGGAAATAGCTTTGACCTGGCTAATACCTCCACGATGTTAGAACTGATTAGAGTTGGACTGCGACTCTTACAGACGCCTTTCTATTCCCTGTGCAAACAGTCAGCCCTTTTTGGGGCTAACGGCCCATTTGGTGATACGCAGATGCGAACACTTTGATGCCCCGACTAGAATGGCACCAATTCTTCCGTTTTCAACATCGCTTCCGATGACACTTCTGGATATCCTGATATCAGTAGCCATGATTTCATGACCTCAAATAACTTCGAAAGGCAGACGATGGCCGCGGACAGTGCTTCCCAGCAATGCAATGCACAAGATTTCGGCAGCATTAATCCGATAGTTGCGCTAACAACGTCCGAAGGTGCGGTACTAGCATGCCTTACTACTCAGTATGTTGATTCTTTATCGTTAAAGAAAGGGATAACATCTAAGATACCGAAACTAAAGGAAGCCCTAGTGACGTTAGAGTCTTTGATAGCTATTTCGTTCTCAAGCTACTCTTCAAATACACAAAGGACCTTACGGAAACCCAGATAAAGAACATAGCAGAAGATACGGGCTTCACACCAGGGCTTGTCTTCGAACGGTGTCTTCGATATGGGGAAGCAGAGAGTTCCGGTTCAGGCTTATTGATCAATCTTTGCCGGCGGAGCTTATGATATCCACAAAACATTCCAATGGTCATATGATAATTAATCCTGGGCCTGATGAGGACAGCGAAGATTCAATCGCCACTAATGATGCCAGCAAGGATAACCTGCAAGTCAGCTCGAGGCCGTACAATCTAACACATGTCCACTTCATCCACTTCTGTAATTTCTACGAATGCTCGGAATTCGGTAGCTTCAAGGCATGTGCGGGCTTCAGGAAGATATTCGTATGTAAAATGAAGGAGGGCAGCTCCACTATAACTGTGGGGCTCGTATTGCGACTTGCAAGACCGGAGTACGGTGAGAGTTTTTGTATATCTGCGGGCGGCGTAGCAAGAAGTCTGGCAGGGTCTTCGCCCGATGGACCTCGAAAGATATGTTCTGCAGCAAGGTCAAACCTGAGGCAAGGGATGAACAAAGCAGTGGAGTTCTTGCACAGCTGGTCAGCAATTGTAAACCAGCGAGGTTATTAGCGATGACTAGTAATCAACTCGGCACAAACAGGCGTCCTGGAAGACGCAGCAATTAGAAAATAATACTTTAGTTGGTAGAGCTTTACGGGATAGCCGCGAGTGAAACAGATAATAGTTCCGTCTTAGAAGTCTCTTGCGGTGGGATAGAACAGATGTTGTTCGTATAAGGTATGTATGCAGGGCGCCTCGAGACTTCCCCAGCACTCGACTCACCGAAACAGAAGTTTCTTGAACCAATCGAAATAGTGGGACATTCTACAGGGCAGTGTACTCCAAAATAGGGTTAGCCTCGACTCCTGCCATTGTCTGCAAAAGCGATTTCGAAATTAACCGCCGTCTGTCCCTTTGCCCGTAGCTAACGCTCCTTTCCGCCGACCCTCAACACTTAAGGTATTTCATCCTCAAACGGCAAAGCAAGCCAAGCGAACATGCAAAATCCCCTTCTGATCTGTGCATACCTGTCGTAGTTACTGAGGCCTCAAATTACGAGTTATTCACTGGCAGAAGGATCACGCTTATGCGTTGGGAACCTATTAATAGAAGTCTAGGTAAAGTACACGAATTGTGGGATTAGCCGTACGATGCTGGCATGACCTTGAGCAAGAATCAATAGGATTGTCGGTGCAACTCAGATGATAAAGGAGCAGCATCGTGGCTTGTGTTACCACTGCTATGGGAGATGCTCGTATTCTCCTAGAGCTGAGCCGTTTTTGCCAACAAATCGGAGCATGGTCAAGGTGCAACTCAGTACTCCTTATCTGCCGGAAGAATGTGGATGCTTGAATTTCACATAACAAGATATATTATTTACGTCAGTTTCAATACTTAAACATGTACAACCTTCTTCTACATTAAATAACGCCTTCATTTTCCTGATATTCGTCTAAATAACACCTCGACTTCACTGACACTCGTTCAATTACGTTCTCATCTACTATAAACAGCAAAAAATGTTTCTCGGGACCATTACATTGCTCAGCTTGAGCTCCTTAAGGTATGGAGACCTGTTTCAAGCCCGTTTTTTTTTTTTTTAAAAAAAAAAAAAATAAGCTAATAGTTGTTTCTAAATTATAGCGTAGCCTTGGCCGCTCCTAATGGCTACCAGATTCCCGAGAATTGCACGGGTAACGTTATCACGACAACCGCTGTTGAAACCGTGCCGGTAGTCATTACTACTTTCTCGCTTGAGACTATTATTAATACCGTACCGGTGACGATCACGACCTCCTCTGTTGAGACAATCACTACTGCTGCTACTGTTCCACACTCCTGCTACACTTATCTCGAACCTACATCGCAATCCAACAACGGTAAGCTCCTTTCACCTTTATTTCCCTCCGCTCTCTTGAAATTACGCCTACCAGATATTGACAAATTCACGCAGGCTACTGTGGTTATTTCAACTCCGCTACCTGCGAGAAATATTACATTCCCTGCACCAAAGTCGAGACCGTCACGGCCCCGTGCTACGACCCCTGCTGCCCCACCACCACGACCGTTAAGACGCCAGGAGCGTGCGCCAGCTGCCAAGCTGGCTGTGTGACGACGACTACTGTTATTACCCCTGCCACATGTGCACCAACGACCACGAAGGAGTCTTATTATTAGACTTTAGAGCTTGGTAAGAACGACTCGACGGAAAGAGATGACGAGAAAAGGCATGAAAAGAGGAGCGATATGTAGAGGTGATATGGATGGGGATTCTGAATGAAATTAATAGGATATTTTTAATATAGGAAAGAATGAAATCAAGGTTATCCATGGAAAATTCAGATAGCCAGTATATGCATGAAGCTTACCGGAACGAATTGTGGAGAACAAAATTGCAACCAACATATTATATTTACTTACTTCTCGTCGCCAAGCCACTCCTAGAAGCCTCATCAGCATGAGATACACAACTGTATCCCATCATACTGTGTACCTCTAGTACCCCAATATTAGCCCAATTACAAACCCAAGGCCAAATCCTGTTATGATCTGCAAGTGTCCGATCGCGCTGTACCTGCCTGTCCATCCCTGTTGGTTACGTGCACGCAAATACCATGCCAGCTGAGCAAGTTGGCAAGATGCCAGTTCCAAGCTGGGCTCTCAACTTGTATGTAGGTATCAACTAGCTAGGTTGCAACAGCTGAATAGCTGTTCATCATCATTGAAGTGGATATAAGTAGAGACTTATACCCCATTGAGATTATCAAGGATTTCAGCTCTTTTCATGTTTCGCACGCAAAAATCACTGGCTGTCATGTAGGCGGTTGGTTATAGGGAGAGTGAAAAGAGCTTGAGGTAGAAAGTCCTAGGGAATGCATCTAGGTACGGTTGCCTAAAGTAGGAGACTCGTTAGGGGCTTGCCGCCTCACGGCCTCGATGCGAGTGGGTTCGTCTTCGGGCATGGCTGAAATGGCTTAAATGCAGAGAATTATAGCGAGGGTGGATTAGCTCTAATTCGGTATTGACGGTGATGCTATAAAGGCGGGCAAAGGCCGCTCAGTCCATTTCTTATAAAATAAAACAAAATAAGTATTAACAAGTTAATACCAAATGAATACTCTCAGGGCTTTTCCTTTCATCTTCGGTCGCTAAATGTAGTTGACATTTGCTCGAAAAGGTTGTAGACTGTAAAAGACTTATGTTTTGGAAGGCGCTTATTTATAGATAGTTATAGCTTGCTACTGACCCTAGTAAGCCTGCTGAACCTATACTAGCGTGTCTCAGGTCAGACCCTCTTGAGAGGGAAAAAGGACAGCCTACAACTTGAGTGAGCAAGTTGCAGCAATGTGTGTAGCATGTTATATATATAAGAAATTATATACTGTGGAGGGAGTGAATGGGTTTGCCGTCGAAGTGCACGATCGTCAAGGCAACGGGTAGGACAGCGCACAAGTTCGAAGCCACGGAACAGTCGGCAATAAGGACGGAGGTAACGCTCAGCGCAATGCTTAAAACACACAAAAGAAAAGCCTGTATTCCATATCCGTAAAGCTTCCTATTAAAATCCGTAAAGCTGATATGCGTCCGTAAACCAACCGTAAAAACAATTTTGTCCAACCGGTACGACCCGTAAAGGATAACTGTAAAAGGTGGTGATGCTCGAAGGTGGTTTACGAGATAGCTAAATACACCAATATTCCCGGTACAGGAACAACTATCGGCCAGAATCATGTGATTTTGTAGGGGACCCCATCACAATATATATATATCGCAGATGTAGATAGATGCTGATAAATCCCAGACAGTGGTAGAACAGGTGTATACCACATTTTCGCCGCCTGCGAAGCTGTCACATGATATATCACATATACGGATATCACTGTAGCAACAATAATCACTCCAGCAGCCACATTTATAGCTATAATAACCCCTATTCTAGACTCAACGGTAGTTAGACACTCAATCCAATTTATTGTAATTTTCTAGTTTTTCATCTCATGCAATAGGAGCGGCCTGGTCGGCGAGAATGAATATATCAATTAATCAATCCGCCTTATCTAATAGCACAACTTCACCATATCTAGCAAGGCGAGGGGCAAACGAAGTCCCTCTTCTGATAGCTAGACCACGCTAAAATGGCAACGCCCCCGAACATAAGTGCTTATGCCTCCTTATAAAGACTCTCACTGCTTGGGACCGTGCCGCTTCAGTATGCCTCAGATCGGAGCAGCTTGTGGTAGATGACTGTGGCACGGGGGGAGCTTCTCGAGTTGGCCGGCATCACTCGTAATTTCCATAATCTGTGGCTTTAGAAGCTGATTTAAAATGTCAGTGGCACATACATTAGACCAGCAGGAGGGCTAGGTTATCAACAATTTGGAGATCAACGAGCTCAGTTGTGGCGGAAACTGATGATCCCGCAGCCTTTACGATATAGAGCATACAGAGAACCGGAGTCCCAAAAAGGGAGGTTAACGCTGACTATCTAAAACGGACGTGAGGGGGGGAGTGTAAAAAGGGGCGGTATAGCGTGATAGAACTATAGAAAGAATAGGTACGAGGATTTCTAGGAAAATATATAGGTGCTTTTATTCCTCCTGATCACCTAGGAGCTGTAAGATTCCTAGTAGCTGAATATAAAGTCTAATATATATTTATATTTATATAGGATAGGTGTATATAATATCTATATAGATAAATGTAGCCTCAGGTATTTGACTGATGCCATTTTATCCGAAGTATTGCAGGGGTTATTTACCTCTAGCTTGTCATCAATTCTTATGTGAAATATAGAATACAAATGAACTTTTCTTGCCGTGGATCTCTAGATTGAAATTCAATCGTCTCCTTTTTGCTTCACAATTAGCGGAGATGGTCACAAAATGCCTGACTATTTTTGAAACTTATACTGCTACTACTACTACTACTACTACAATTCGTACATATTCTCGTATCTTTTTTTACTGGCCATAACTCTCATACCATCTCCTCCTAGGGACAACGAATCAACAATAATTTCGTAATTGAAAGTCAACTAACCCTCATAAGGATCGCTGGAGGCTTGTGCGTGGAAAAACTGCTTAAAGGATTTTGGAGAAGTCAGTCTGATTGCAATAGTCCCGGAAGGATGTCATCTTCACTCCAAGCTGTGGAATGGATGGTCAGTTATGAGATCATTTTACGGAAGCTCCATGGGGCTTACCTCGCTTGGACGGACAACCGGATCGCCACCCTCATAGCCAAACTCCTGAGAAAACAATACGTTCTCCCCAAATTCCCTTCCTAGCCCACCGGGGAGGAGCTCTTCAAACTTTTCCAGAGGAACTTGATTGTATTTTCCACGCGGAACCCCTTGGCTCTGACACCAAATGTCCAGGTACTGATTCCAGCTTACCATGTCGCTGACTGCGAAAAAGTTCATGCCAGGCTTGGCATTCACAACCGCTTGAACGCAGGAACCGAAGTCGCGGCGCACATCCACAAACGGGATCGGCACATCACCAGAACCTATTGCTGTAATACTGTACGTCCCATCGTTTTGCTATTCTCATTAATTATGACTGCGTGACAACGTCAATCAGGGAAGCACCTACCTTCTTAGGTGTGGTCGGTAAGCCCCACTCCCATGGAAGATTGTAATAGATTGCAGCCTGGATTTGCGAGAATTTCCCCTGCAATCCCGGAAGGCTTAAGGCGTAATCAACTGCTAGAGCTTTCGAATCCATATGGTACAGTCTCTGAAACTTGCCGTGACTCCACTTAGTGGCATTTGCCATGGAGCTGAACACATACCGATCCAGCGTGGGTATCTGGGCCGCGCTGTCTGCCAAATTCTTGGCCTGCTGAAGCTCCACCTCAAAGCAATACTGCGTAATATCCTGATCCGGTTTCTTTTTCTTTTGGCTCTCTGCGTCGTTAAAGATGGTCCAGAAGTCAGTCACGCCGAAGATCACGTTGGCCCCTTGGAACGCAGCGACGAGACTGTTAAGGTCGTCGAAGTCTGCTTGCACCATTTCCACCCCTTTGGACTGCCAAGCCCTCGCAGCTTCGGAAGAGATATTGCGGCTGGTACCACGGACTTTCCAGCCAGGGGACTTCAAGTAGACATTGGCAACGGAGCCGCCCTGAACAGTGTCAGAAGATTTCTAAAGCTTACTCTACTAGGAAGCGGAATCATCTTGCTCACCTGAGCGCCCGTGATGCCTGGTACTACGATTAATTTCGACATGGTGAGAGTAATGTGTGAGCCTTGGATGCCCTACTTTGATCGATAGATTCCGTCGGGGGATAGATGTCTGTTATTGTCGTAGATGAATGCCACGATGATATTCTCTCGAAAGAATGTTTATCTCGTTTTCTCCCTGTCGTAATGCACAATGTTATCCTCGCGAGGTCCTGACAAGAAGAGATCTTGCAATTTATATAGGCTCCTCCCCCCATTCAACTACACAATGTCTATTTAAGTTTCGATTACGAGAGTCGGGGTCGCCCAGGCAATGGGATATTCTGAAAATGCCGGGATCTGTGCCGGCTCGTCGAGTTTCCATGACGTATTGACATTTACAGTAAATCACATGCCAGATGCGCGCACTAGCCGCGTTTGGTTTTCTCGCTAAGGTTTGGGTCCCAGCGTTGGATCTCGGCGCGCTCGGCGAGTTCCATCCATGCACCTAGTGCCACTATAATCTCGGCCGAACTCTTCGCCGAGCCCGCCGAGCTCGCCGAGACATCGCGGCGCATACCTTAACTCTAATTCCCTCGTCTCGCTAGCAGGAGAGGGTACAGGGGGTTGGTTGGCACGCCACGAATGTAATCATTACTGTAGAGCATTATAGAAATATAGTAATCAATTGTCACATAATCCAAGAGGCTAAGAGTTATACTGCTGACTGTTGGGTAAGGGGGATATTATGACTTTAGTAAGTTTGTGTAGTTGGTGTGTGCTGAAATTGAAAAACTAGTGGGTTTGGAGGTGTTTCGGCCTATCTAGAACCACTAGTGCTTTCTCAGCCTCGAATATCGCTACCGTTTCCTTTACAGCATCTGGATTGAATGGGAATAGCCCTGCTTTGGCCCAAGCAGAGAGTATAAGCCTTTTTTTAAACGGGCCATTAGGGATTTTTTGAAATGCAGCTGGAAAGTCGACTTTCGAAAATTCTAATGCTTCATATCAAACTTCTTAACGGAGAACCACTTGATGCCAATGCTTGGAAGATTGAAATGCACCAATATCCAAAGGGTATAGATGTGTTGAATGAGCTGGAAGTCAAAATGGAATAATATCGTGTTCCCAACGGTAATAGGTAAACTCATCCGTCAAATGACTTCCATGACCATCAAAGACTAGCGTTCGATATTTGCCTCTCGGTCGTGAAGCTCTTTGTTTATCAAAGTGTCGAAGCCATTTCATGCTCAACTTAGCACTTGTATAGCTTATACCAAACAAGACATCTGTTGGTGCGTACGGTCAATGCCAGACAAGGATAGGAGACTACGTCTCCACGGAGATCAGTCCTTGGGGGCAGTTCTACGGAGGGCAACTCCGCGGATGAGAATCTCTTATATGAACAGTTCCTCGGAGGACCGTTCCCATTAACACGGAACTCCTCGGGGATTATACCTGTACAGTAGTATATATAGGGGGCCGCATGTCCTACTCAAACGGGCAATCAAGGAAGTTATCATCGCCCTCATTTACAACATCATCGTCAATGCTATTGTTAAAGTGATTCTCCATAAGCACAGTACCGGCCAAAATTATCATCGAGGCAATTGCAAATCTATCACCGCTAATACACTCAACAGATGTTACCATTTCGCGATTATCTGGATCCGACAGATAAACAGCTTTGGTATTTAGATGAGTAATTACAAGTTGACTTCCTAAACATCCAACTTGAAGGCCAGTTTCGTCTAAGTTGTATGTATCATCTTGTGCAACCCTAAACTAAATTTGGACGCTCTGGAAGTCCGAAAAATAAAATTAGAAAGCAGTGATAAGATGCAATACCTTTCTCTCAGCTGCTAGAGTCTTTGTGCGAATTGTCTTATACCATTGTTGGTTCTTATAGGGCCAGTTTCGACAAACCGAACCACTTGCTCGAAGAATGGAATTACCAGCTCTGCGGCCATGGAAGCGTCTGTAAAACTAACCGTATGAAACGGCGAATTGAATCGCGACCTTGGTCAATTTTATTCTAGGATATTCAGGAGCAAAAGCAATCGATTTTTCAATGCGATTCCCTAGACCCACTAGTGCTTGCTTTTACAAAAAATATCTTTAATACTCTTTACAATAAGTGGCCGTACTGCAATTGATCTTACGCCTTACAAGGCTCAGATAATTCCTTAGTTCTAGGATGAGAATAAGACTAGCAGCAAAATTGCAGAGTTAGTTCGGACCTCATATGATATAATCATTACAACACGAACAGTCGAACGTCATCTCAAAGATTGGGGCATCACAAAGTGGACGAACGTCGTTCTAAAAATAGATCCGCTTCGTCCAGAAGAATAATCTTGAAAATCTAAGAGAGCTATAGTTTAGCGTATCTGCCGAGGTGTTCGATTCACCGGCAGAAATCTAGAAGGTCAGCACAGGCTACGGTAAGACATAAGATTAGACACGTACAAAATAAAAGCGGTCCCTCAAGGTGTTCGGATAGCGCCTCAGCTGTCAGAGTCTTTCCAACCCTGGAGGCCCACTTATACTCCCTGTCAGCGTATTGAGTTCAAAATGGGTTCTCACGGCATTTCCTTCCCTGGATTATAGTCGAAGCAGCATTTCATGTCTCCTCGCGCCGATAAAGCTAACATCTTATACGATTCTCACCGGCTTTGTCTTGCGAGATGACATCCAACATCGTGCAGCCCGAGGAGATTTCGATTAGATTATCTGTCTACTCCCAATCGTGGCTTATGGATCTTGGCGGTATTACCTCAAATGCTGGCAAGCCTGGTATACTTCAGTCATTTCCGAAAGCTGACTGGGTGATTGGCGGCCCAGCCCTTGGCCTGTTTTGGACAAAGCTGAAGCCAAAGGTGAGAATGTCATCATCCCAACCTGGCCAGACCTATCATAGTTTATAGATAACAGCCATTATCGATTGATTGGAGAGGCTTGCACGCATGGACTCGTGTATAGAAAGCTCTTCCAAGACCAGAGCAAAGAACCCGAAAAAACAGTTCTTGAATAGGCCTCATCGATATCTCGTTGAGTACATGAAGCTAGAGGCTTCTATATTCTATATAGGAGTGGGGTTCCGTGGTCCCATACAAAATCACATGATTCTAGCCAATAGTTGTTCTTGTACTGGAAATATTGGTGTATTTAGCTAGCTCGTAGACTATCTTCGAGCATCACTCTTATAATTATCTTCTACGGGTCGTACGGGTCGGACAGTTTGTTTTACGGAAAGTTTACGGACGCATATTAGTTTTCACGGGTTTTAATAGGAAGCTTTACGGACATGGAATACAGTCTTTTCTTTGGTGTGTTTTAAGCATTGCGCTGAGCGTTGCCTTCGTCTTTGTTGCCATCTATTCCGTGGCTTCGGGCTTGTACGCTATTGTTGAGTATAACGTTCCTTTTCTCTCATATGCCCTCTCATTTGTCCTCTCATATTGTTGGACTCATTAATGGGTTTTCAACCCAGCTGAGTTCTTAGCTTTATATAAGTGGCAACTTGCCACATGGCAAATTGGTTCAGCTGCAATAATCAATGCCGTCAGGAACGCCGAACTGTTGTGTATATATAAGGGACCTGTAGTCCCACTACAATCTCTACATACAATAGTAGCAATTGATGAGTCTGTTCCTGAGATCCGCCCAACCTAGTTGCAAACGCAACAGCCGTCCTATCCGTTGTTCTGACGATCTTGCACTTGATGGCACATCCATCCTATCCCTCCACAATATAGCCCAATATCGAGGGTGAGGAATATATACTTCCTGTCACACTTTCTCGTGCTTGTGATATGAAGTAAAGAAAGCATGGAAACAGCCATTTAGCCCTGAAAAGGTCGTTTTCAGGAACAAACCTAGCTGAACTTCAAGTTCGCAACTTAATGTACAAGCCGCCTCGAGTGACTCACCATAGGCACTCGAAGTCAATCTCAGCCCGTGTCTCGATATAAATTAACTCCGCAAGGATATATAGTATATATCGACGAAAAGACCATGCATGCGACTTATCATGTTAGAAAGCCCAGTATATCGAGTAGCAAGACCAAATATCAACCGAGTAAAGAAGTTCTCCCGCATCTTTATACACGTAGAAATTCTCATATCCATTATCCGCTGTGCCTGCTCTCTGGTCGAGTCCCAAATCGTCTAACGTGGACCAATGGAGCGAGACGCCGGAATGGAAGGTTACTGAGACGGGAGTATTAGTAAGGCGTGGCCGGTAGGAGCAGTTTGGGGATGCTAAGACATACCAACGCCTCCATTCTCCCACTGCACATAACTGCCGTTCGTGACAACAATATAATCGTCCGGGCTTTGCCCAATATTCTTCCCTGGTACGAGATTCTTGTAGTATGCCATGCCGGACGAAAGGGAACCTTGAGTGTCGTTACAGTTAACAAAGTAGTTGCCGTCTACATCTACCGGATTGGCACGCGAGGGAGTAACAAAGGGGAGGGCAGTTGTCGAGGGCATTAGCGTCGAGGAGCTGATTGTTGCATTGGATGAGGAACTAGACGCTATGCCTGCTGAGCTCGTTGTAGCTGTGCTAGAGCCATCTGATCGTGTTGAAGTCGCAATAATAGTGGATGTAATTGATACTTGAGGTATGGAACTTGTTCCAGCTGGGCCAATAGACGCACTCGACTGACGGTTCCGTGTTCCAACCACTCCCCCCACCACTGCTCCAATAGCGACAAGGACAAGAATGGTAGCTAGTAACCAGAATATCCTTCTTGACAGGCCGAATATTTTCCACTTGGGAATTGGTGCTGGATCTAACTTCTCACCTTGCACTGGCGGTGGGAGCCTTTCTTTGTCGCCAAATGAATCGTAAAGCTGCAGACCGCCCGATTGGATATTCTCTGCATAATGAGGCGAAAGTTGGTGTTGTAGGCCTCCAGACTGCATGTTCTCGACGAGATTAGGGATGTGAAATTGAAGATTGTCGGATCGCATGTCCTCCACGGTTCCCCTTGAATTTTGCCATGACTGATGCAGAGTGACGCCTGTTGAATCAGCCATCTTGCCAACAAGTCTCGCAGAGGGGATATCCTCTTGCTCGACCCGGCTGCCTTTGGAATTGAAACGATAACGGTCATGACGAGCAAAGTAGCTGAAATTATGCGAGTTGGAGATGACATTATATTCATAGATGCAGGGTTTGCTAATTTCGGAAGACTCTACCAGGAGTGGTGTGGTGGTGCTGTAGTAGGGTATAGGATAAATTTAGGGTTTCAGCTAAATATAGAACAGAGCTACGCTGAGTCAGTTTAGACTCTGTCCGTGCCACTACTTACCGAGAACCACGTGATCTTATCAACGCATTCTAATCCTAATTAGGATAATGGTGTTGACTATTTCCTAATTAAATAAAGTGTGCTTATTGCCTAACTTGCCAGGTTCTACCGTGCCTCTTCTAGTAGGTGATATAGTGCGTGGGGTATTAAGAAGAACGGCCTGATTGTTACAATCTCCTTACTATACAGCTATGTTTTTTTAAAGATGCTGCTACCGTATTATCTGTCGTATAGGATCCCCCCTTAGCGCAAGACCCCCCTTTCTTATAAGACCATTTCCTGGCGTATCATTGAGGGTGGCAAAGTTTTATAAGACCATGGGCCTATATTAATAAGTCTTACATACGCGCAACCTGATTGGTCGATTTATAGTGTTAAGGTTCTCCCAGCTAGATGTTTACAGCCAAAATGTATATAAATTTTGAAAATACTAGGAAAAACAGCATAATAAATAAATAAAACTACATATTCCCATCCTCTATATCCTCGTCCCTATCAATATCGTCATCAAAGTCGGATTCATCGTCCTTATTAGGATCAAAACTATCCACCGAATCGACCCCTAAATCTGTAGTCACATCGTTCTCATCTTCCTCCTTAATTGTGATGCCCTCTGCCACTTCCCGCATAGTATATAAAAGATCCCTCTCGTTATCGTCGACCTCAATTGTATCTAAAACATCGTCATCAATTACAGCTGGGTTTTCTTCTATGCCTTCAGGTGCTTTTTCCCCGTCCCCAACAGTAATGTTTAGTAAGTCTCGTATCTTAAGGAGGTAATCTTCAAAGCCGTTAATAGCGAGGGATAGACTAACGTTCTTAAAGCATGCAATAATAGCATCTTTGTGCTCCAAGTGAACCCTCTTAAAGGCCTTTGCAACCTAGTAAGTTAAAAGGATCCGCCGATCACCAACTAACTACTTCCCTAACTCTTAAACCTCAAAGTTCTCCTTAATCCATAAGTCTTCGTATTCCTCAATATATGCCTTGATAATCTTGTTAATTAGAACGTTAAGAACTTGAATATAGCCTGTGCAACCTCCTGGAATAAGAGATAATGTGACCTTAAGCTTGGCCAATTCGTCTTGAAGCTGCTGTTGCAACTTGTCCTCCTTCAAGCGCGTTTCCTTCTCCTTTTAAGACTCCTCCTCCTTTGCCTTCTTCCCCTTATTTAAGTGTGGTTTGAATGCATTAAGAGCAAGGAATCGAGGTTCACTATCTCGAAGTGGATATGTAGAAGCAGTAGAGTACTAATTTTTAACCTAGTCGAGGAGGTTGGAAGTGCTAGTCCAGGCCTTCTTATTAAAAATAACAACAACTCCAAGGCGATACTTCTTATACTTTGCACGACAACGAGGATCTCCCTTTCCAGGCTTCCCTTTAAACATAAGAAGAGGCTTGCAACGCTGAACTCCATCTGCAAAGACTGCAATTTGAAGGGTACACTGCCGCTTGTCATGCCCACTCTTCTCCTCTTTGAGGCGGACTGTTCTGTCCCCCATTTTAGCATACGTACGACCTTTAAGGAACTCGAATGGGAGCGGTGATTGGTCTATATTGCAGATCTCAAACAGCTTGATACAACCAACAACTAGGACTTCAAGGCTACAAGGGATACAAATAATAGATTTGCCTTTAATTATAGTAAGTATTTAACAGTTGTATTAAATCCAATTACGGAGGACGGGCTCAAGTTCTTCTAGTAATTTTTGTGCTCTTTTAGTACTACAAGGAAGAGAGATATTATATCAACGACGAAACCTATTGTACTAGCTAGAGGAGAACTGGAACTCTAAGTACGTCTTCTTTCTAGTTGTATGAGTAATCACACAGGTTGGATAGAGCTCCTCATAAATCTTTTTAGCATGCTGAATCATCTATTTGTATGAGATCTTCCGTCCTTGTGCCCTAGCCTTCTTAAAGCGGTTATATAAGATATGTTCAAGCTCTAGTTCCCGGGCCCGAGCAGTCTGCTTCCAGGCTCGGAAAGTCCCCTCTTTTGGTTCTAAACTCTCTCCTTATTAGCCACCCAGCTACGTAATGTCTTTTAAGTGATCATAAGCTTTTTGGATGCAGATCGATTTGAGATTCGCTTATAAGTTCCGTCTTTGTTGAGCCTCTAAGTTGTTTGAAAGTAATTGATAACAGCTAACTTGTCCTCGTAAGAGTATTAGTATTGTTTTGTAGGAGTATAGTTGTCCTCCTCATCCTCGTCCTCCTCATCTTCTTCTAAATTGGGAAACCTTCCATTTGCAATGTCGATATCTCCAGGCTCACTAATGCCTTTATAGTCCTAGCTGAGACGAATAGTTGCAAAAAGCTCTAGCACCTGCTTCTCATTTTGTCTATTAATAAGACGTCGTCCTAAGACCGTATTTGCTTGGCCAGATGCTTTGGGGACTGGCCTATGGCGAGGTGTTAAAGGAGGTCGCTGGATACTGATGCCCCCATCTAAGGTACTTAATATAGTAGTCTGCCCTCTTTCTAGGGGCTGGTTGGGACGAGTAGCGGGCGTGGGAGGCATATTGATGAAGCAATTGCAATTGATGAAGTAATTAATGAAGCAATTGATGAGGGCGCAAAGCAGTGGGATAAGGAGATTTTTAAGGGGGTTGGCAAATTAGGGATCTATAACACTATATTAGAACCCCCCTAAGCTATAAGACCACGTCCAATCGTATCGCAATGTTAGGTAACGGGCTATAAGACCATGGTACTATACGACAGATAATACGGTACTTGACTTAGCAAACGAATTACTACAATATATAGCGAAAATATTAGAATTTGAGAGATACATTAACGCCTTCACTCGAACAAACCGCCGCTATTGTGGGCGCGAAGCCGTTGTCAAGCTGCTACTCACTACTAACCGAGTCGACATAAACGCTAAGGACAGCTAGTTGGGTCAGACGCCGCTATTAAGGGCTGCCCAGCACGGGCATGAGGCCGTTGTCAATTTGCTGCTCACAAAGTGTGTCGACCGAAACGCCAAGCACAACACCAGTCACACGTCGCTGTTGTGGGCGGCTGAGAAGAGTATGAGTGGATCGTCAAGCTGCTGCTCGCCACAGATAGCATCGACGCAGCCTCAAAAGATACCTGTAGTCGGACGCCGCTATCACTAGCGGCCGAGAAGGGGCACGAGGGGATCGTCAAGCTACTGCTCGCTATAGATGGCATCGACGCAGCCTCAAAAAATACTTACGGTCTGTTGGAATTTACAGCTCTATTGGTCCAACCTCAATATTGTAAGGACTCCCAATCTCCTAGGAAAATAGAGAGCTGGAGAGGCTGACATTATAGGAGGCTGGATATGCCTCAGTTTGTGCATAAATAGGGGGCCTACGGCCCACTTGGACCATGATCATTATCATCAATTAATTCTATTCAATGCTGCGCATCAAATCACCACTCTATTGCCTGTGATTTCAACACGGTCGGACGCCGCTGTGGCTTGCGGCCGACAATGGGCACCAGGCCAATGTGGGGCTATTACTAGAGGATGGGGTCACTGTTTATACTAAAGACAAAGAATATCAGACTATTCTGCAGGCGGTTGCTTACAACGGCTACAACATTCTACTACAATTACTCACAAGGAAGGAGATTAATTCGGATATCAGCGATGACATTTTTAAAGAATCATTACAACTTAGATGCATTAAAGGTCATATAGACGTCGTCCAACAGCTTCTATACTTGGGTGCAAACCCAAACAAGGCAGATGAGCATGGGTGGATACTATTATTATATGCTTTATAGTTTGGACAAGGCTAAATTTTGATCTACCTCTTATCAAATGGAGGAGATAGAGATTTGCTCTCACTTGTTAATACTAATCCGCCGAATTCATAGAGTAAGATCGACAAGTCTATCAAGTTAGAATTGGATAAGAATTCGATGTGTGTTTGATACATCGGTAAGTTAAAGATCTGCATCTCTCAATTTAAATTTTATGTCCTTACTAACGCGGATATTTTTGGAACGTTTGGATACCAAGGAAACTGGAGAACCTTCTGCTGCGCTCATTCTAGAAAATCACCCAGTCCCTCTTCAATCCGATAGCTTTTACTTTGAAATTTTAATTAGCGGTTACACAGGGGATGTTGAATTTAATGCTCCTTGGCGTATAGCTAACTTATAATATACAGTGAGATCGTGTTGGGCTACTACAGTAGATATACGTCTCTTAATTACTTTCCTGGATGGGCATCAGCCTCAAAACTGTCCAAGCCATGGCCGACCATGCTTCGAATTGTTTTTAAAATTCAGCAATCTAACTACCAACTAGGCATTTAAATTCTTATAAGAGATATAACCAGCAGCTACTGAAGAATGATCGCTTCTACCGACACGGGTCCCTCTTTTCCAAGCTCGCCGTGCATGAGTCCGTGGATATATGCTTCGCCGACTAACTCATATCTGCCGCCCGCGACCTGCCTAACGATGAATGGCACTGGAGAGTTTCGAACAAAGACTACGTTGTCACCAGGTTTAGCAGAGTTGGGCGCAAGTCCAAGAAGGCCGTTTTCAGTTGAGATGAGGCAACGATCACCGGCCACGCCACCCAATCGGCTCTGGAAAGGCGCCACTAGCGGGCTTTTGGTTGGCATGAAATATTGATCTTTTGAGGGATCCAATTGGAGGTATTCTTGATAATATAGATCCGCCTTTGCAACTATCGCTTCTCGACTTGGAAGTAATTCGGTCTTTGCAAACTCTTCATACAGCGTATTTTCGTCCCAGAAGTGTTCAGGGCTTGAGCCATGTATTCGGGAAGCAAGTAGAGCCATCGACATATGGTCTAAGGCAAAATGATAAAAAGATTCTGCTATATTTGCCGGAGCTGGATATTTCTCATCGTATGCATCCCCTATTAGTGTTCGCCAAAGTGCCTCGATTGGGTCTTGCTTCGTTGCGTATGGATAGGGTTTAGTTGAAACCACTTCTAACAGTGCTTGAAATGTACTATGGTGAAAGATTTCCCTCAGTGGAGCAGTGGTCTTCGAAATAGTCTCATATACAGATCCAAAAATTCTGATGAGAGATGGCGACACTATTCGTTGATCTGAGCTGAGTTAACTCTGCCTCGTCAATGGAGATTATTTTGAGACCGAGTTTTTGGTGCCGAGACAAGGAATTCACACTAACCTCGATCATCGATATCACCCCAGTGCCTTGATGCATTATATGGACAATTGTGTCTCAATGGAGCCGAAGTCTTCGCAACACTGAAGTCAGGGACCCAGGAAGGCAGTTGTTGGAGGATCCTCTCCCTTCGATCCTCGACTTGAGAGAGCAGGGAAAGGCTGGAGGAATTTCGAAGTAGCAAAAGGCTAACTTTAATAAACGCTGTGGCAAAATCTTGACGATAGTCTGGATGTATCCAGTCGCGTGAGTCTGTTCCGTGTCGTACGATCTGTGAGGCAAGAGATAATGGTGCATATACTCGATCTCTAAGATCGGTAGCGCCAAGCTGACGGGAGTAAAAGATTGACATTTCTAGAAAGGCATATCGCTTATCCAAGGGATTGACAGCATTATAATATAATTCAAGGAATGGTTTTGCCTCAGGATGAACTGTTCTGGCCACGTCCAGTAAAGCGGATACACCGAGAAAATGTACACCCCGAAGGACTGCGCTGAAATCGGGGATCGACCAAGGCCCGCGAAGGTAAGTCTTAACCGGCGAAGGATCGGTATACACAACCGCATAATCAAGCCATTCAGAAACGGCCATGGTCGCCGAAAACTCTGTCAATACACTGTATTCGGGCCTTACTATTCCACAAAATAAATCGACTTCCTTGGCAAGAGTAACCTCTTGCAGAACCCAGACCCTGCTGAACCAGGTACGAGTAAAGAATTCCATGACGATTCTCCACTGACGTACATCTAGTGGGGATATTTTAGGGTCTGTGTGAGCATATAATCGAGGGTCATTGAACGGAAAGGTAGACGGCGTCGTCTCGGATTCTTCCCGGGCTTTTTTAAAAGCCCGGGCAATGGCGGAGATCAGAGTAACAGCCTCTCGCGTGTCATTGTCCTCTTTTCCAAGCCATACGATGACTCGATCCGCGTTCGAATAGATGTCACCCATGAATCCAACTTGTTCGCCTCGCTCGTCGATATTCCCCTGGTCTATGCAAATAGCATCAATCCAAAGATAGCCATGCTTTCCCAAGTCGCGAAACTGGTGAAGAGCATCGAAAAGGTTATTAGTGACTGCGAAACGCTTCTTGTTCAGGTATATGACGCGACCAGATTGTGATTCTGTCCGATTCTCGACCGTGCGTGTCGGACTGCCCCAAGTGTATGATAAGGCTTCATAATGGGGAGTATTCTTGGTTACCTCCGCTAATGAACAATGGATTTCACCCACCCCCCTGCGAATCTTCAGGAGCCTGATGCTCGTGCTCTTTGACAGAGGTTCGTACTTGTATGGCTCTATATCTGCGGCCGAGGCCTGAGTCGCCTGCCTTGATGCCCCCAAGTGTAATAACTGGACGCGAGCCCGAAGGCGCATTAAAGGTTCACGCAATAGGTTTGGCATTATGATGATAATGAGAACAAATATAAAAAGAACGAGCCAAAGATGTTGCAAAGGTACCGTACTAATTGCTGTATAAGACCTGACGTTGTAACTCAATTTTCTGCCTGAGGATAGAATAGAACCTGGTCTTATACGGAAATTAGGGTCTTATACGCCGATATGGGGCTAAGAATAGAGGTTTTAGTGCAAATGACGGCTTGAACAGCTTGTAAATGTGTATCTATTAATCTTATATGTGTATCTATAGCCAATAAACTATTAAATGTGCATATATTGCCAATAAAGCCTCATCAGCAAGCTTTGGAGCTCCCCGTTTGATAACCCCTATTATGCCTGCTGTCCCTACAACTTATTGCTGGAACGTCTTAAACTTCAAGGACGTCTGTACGTCCAATCCTTAAGGACGCTCTATTGACAGTTCTAATAGCTCCAGTTCCAGCCCTTCTAAAGCTCCTAGAGCGTGGCCAGACTGTCCTCGATTTTTCGGGCTCATCGACTATCCGGATCAAGCCTGGCAAGCCAGCAAAACTTACATCCAAAGTGCCTTCCCAAGTAAATCGACAATGGATGTCGGGTTCTTTGTATGAGAACCAGCTTGCTAGGCAGTTCAAAGCAGCTCGCCTTCTACATTACGACCCCAACGAGTCTGATCCTAAAGGCATTGCCCTCCATCAATTTTCATACTCCTAAGAGCTCAAGTTGGCTGCTATAGAGTGGGCTAGTAATACATATATAAAAGGGAAGGGAGACGGAGATGTAGACGTACTTATATTGAGGTATGCAGCTGCAAAAAGGCTTAGGATTACTTTAACAATGTTAAGGGACTAGACATGGAATAGGGCTTGTATTGCCAACTAGAAGAGAGGTTTACAACGAGGTAGGAGAGCTATAAAGGGCTAAGAAGACAAGATGGAACAAGCTCTTTTCAAAGAGTTCCAACAAGCTAGAGAGCTTGAGAAGGCTATTGGAGCACTATAGTTTAAACGTCACACTTTGTGACAGCACGTATGGAATGCTATTCAACGAAGGATAAAGGGAGCTCTGTAGATTGCACTTATTGAAAATACTAAGCTAAAAAGAGAAGAAAAGGATAGAAGAGGAGAAGAGAACTATCTATATATACAAGCTGTATTCTGTAACAGTGCAACTGTAAATAACGCTTAATGCAGTTAGCAGTTTTAAGGGCAGTTGGCGGTTTTAAAGGCAGTTTGATATAGTAGTTGTTGCATATATAAGACGAACTGTCACATTACCCCCCCTCCTTAAGAAGCCTGTCCTTAAGCTTGTTTTAATGCTTCTTTATTGTCGTTTAAATCATTATAGTTATCTACTCCTTTTTCCTACTGCGCTATCTATTCGTCTAGCTTGCAAGGTGGGCCTAGGAGGTTTAGGTAGGCTAGGTGGAAGTCCCTAAGTTTGTAGGGAGAGTACTTGAAGTTGGATGCTAAGTACCATTCTAAGTCTTCATTGTACCCTATCCAACTAGCATGGTATCTTAGACTGTTCCTTACCTTTTTTACAGCTATAATGTCCTCTACTTCCCATTCTTAATCGTCTATGACTTATATTAGTAGAAGGGGTTTGTTGTATTATCTAAGTAATAAGTTGTTAGCTGCTTTTCGTAGTCGGTCTAGTAAAAGAACACAATAAACCTTTATAGTACTAAGCAGATCTACTTTAAAAGAGTTGCCTACTTGCTATAGAATCTTATATGGGCTAGCCATTTAGTAGTTTAACTTTCAATTAGGCTGCAAGGTCTTTTAATTCTTTATTAATACTTACACCTTATCTCCTACTTAAAAGTCTACCTTTTAATAGTAGCAATTTACATCTTATTCTTTCTTCTTTTAAGCTTACTTTATAATTGTCTTTGCTGTCTCTTATATATAATACATACTTTTAGTAAGCACTTATACTTCCTCTTTATTTAGGTGCTTGCAGATAGTAGCAGGCTCCTTTAAAGTCTTTTAATTAAAGGACGTTTGTAGTTTAAATTTGTATAACAGCTTAAATAGGGACATCCTTATACTCTTATACTAGTTTGTAAGCTGCACGTAGTTTATTATTAGTAGTAGCTCTAACTAATTGTCTTAGTAGTAGTTTATAAAGGGCTTAAAATGTTAAGCTAAATATTAGTTTATAATTTCTATCTGTTTATTTGTTTGTAAATAGAAGGCTATAAATAGTTTCAGCTTAATTCTTAATATCTAATAGAACTCCTCTTAAAAATTAGATACAAATTGTAGTTTACAGTTAAAGACGATTAATTTAAAAGCACTTTAAATACAATAAATATGTTAGATGTACAAGCAAGCTATCTTCTTAGTAGTAGTAGTCTTAAAGTATAAAATAGAGATAGATTGCTTACTTAGTCTATTTATAACTATAAAGGCTGCGTTATAGCTATAAGAGTTTTTAAGCAAAAACTAGAAATTTATAGTAATATATTGCTAAAAACAGTTTGAAATTAATAATAGATATAGCAAGATTCTTATACTTCTTAAGGAATACTACTTAATTAAAATAAGATTGACTAGCACACATTAAAATCTAATACCTAGTTTACAAACCTTAAATCGTACAAGCAGACTATAAAATAGCTGCTCGACTAGCCCTAACTAGGGAAACGCTAGCGTCAAGCTAGTAGAGCTTAAAGGGAAGTTAGTCTAGCAACACGTCGTTTAGCAACACGACCAGCTTAGGCCGTACGACCCCTATTAAAACTACAAAGTGCTTGCAGACTAATATAGAGGCAGACATTAAAACAATTACTACCTATCTTGTTAAAGAGAGAGCCTTAAAGGTAGTACAAGCAGCCTTAAAGCGCATTAACGACGCGTACGGACAACGCGTCAAGCAAAGAGCTATAGAGCAAGCGATCCGCCAGCTTCAAGCTGTTGTCTAAAAACTAGCCGACAAAGTAGAAAACAAGCTGGACGAACAAGCCAAACCAGGCTCGTATGCTGCAGCAGCTATGTGGGGACTCCCTACTTAAACGCGTGCCTAGTAGAGCTTCAACACTAATTATGTGACCTTATAGAAGCTAGTCCTACTATGCTACAAACGCGAGATAGTCGTCGTACGAGGCACTAAAACGGCAGAACAGAAAAGAAGAACCTTTAAGGAGCTCTTAGAGCAGATAAACAAAGCTGGGGCTGCTAGCAAAGCAATTGCTATCTGTAAGCTAGGGAGCAGCAACATGATAATAACCATAAAAGACGAACGAGCTTGTACGAGTTGGCTAGCAAACACTAAATGGCTAGCAACCTTCAAAGAAGGAGTTAGAGTAAAATAGAAGGAGTTCGCTATAATAGCCTACAGAATAAGAGTCAATCAAATTTAAGGTCAAACGCAAACAATCAAAGAAATCTACAAATAGAACTTAAAACTAAGAGGCACAGTTAACATTGTACGAGTAGCTTTTACTAAGAAGCTGCTCTAGTTAGGCTGTACGACTAGGCCTCTAATTATAAGTGTTACTAAGCTAGAGCAAGCTAATCGCTTGATAAATGCTAGTTTAATATGGTAATACGAACTCTACGACTATAAGCTATTTAAAAGGAACTGCGTGATTATATAGTACTTTAAATGCTACTAGTATAGACATATAAGCTATAAATGCTAGAACACTTAAAGATGTAGCTTCTATGCAGCTTTAAGGCATACAACAAACAACTGCCTTAGCAAAGAGGACAATAAAAGACATATATGCGTATTATACTATAAGAACTACCTGTCTTAAGCTAAGGAATGCCTTGTACGAGTAAAGCACGCAGAATCTGCAAAACTAGCTTATATTAACTGCTTAGCATAATACTAAGACACATCAAGCTTTATATAAAGGCCCTAACAAACTGCAAACCCTACGTCCCCCCCCCCTTCCTAAAACCAAGCTAACCAGACTAGCCCTAACTAGGAAGAGCCTAGCTAGGACGAGCCCAGCTAGGACGAACCAGCAATATCTGCA
>Ga0335075_10002685_pt1 | contig 28428 bp, 22 predicted proteins | sample Lox_Sample_24_FD_206723 | JGI IMG/M metagenome (GOLD analysis project Ga0335075, IMG submission 206723) | Soil microbial communities from Loxahatchee National Wildlife Refuge, Florida, United States - Lox_Sample_2.4 | ecosystem: Environmental > Terrestrial > Soil > Wetlands | place: USA...
CCTATTTAGGGCGCATTAACATTCCCAGAATAACTTCATTTCCTGGTCCCCGCCGGATCGACTGACGCCGGGGCCCGGGTCATTCCGCTCGTCCAATGAACGCGCTAGGCGTCTCGCACCAGGATCAGCGCGTCGAGCACGGTCGCCTGCTCATCGCCGGCCAGCAGAGGGTTGATCTCGATATTGTGCAGCCGCGGCCCGAGTTCAGCCGCCGCGGCTGTCACGGCGATGATTGCCTGAGCCACCCGGTCCAGATTCGCCGGCTTGCGGCCCCGTCCGCCGGTGAGCAGGCTCCGGCCGCGAAGCCCGTGCAGCATGGCCAGCACGTCCGTGTGAGTGACAGGCAGCAGCCGGTGAACGACGTCGTTCAGCAGCTCAACCCAGATGCCGCCCAGGCCGACGGTCAGCATCGTGCCCCACGGCGCGGCGTCGCTGACCGAGACGACCAGCTCGGTCCCTCTCTGGAGCATCGGCACCACGAGCACGCCCCTGATCGCCTGCCGGTCAACCGATGCCGCGGCGCCAGCGATGATCCGCTCGAAAGCGGCGGCCACCTGCCCGTCGCCGGACAGGCCGAGCGCGACACCGCCGATGTCGCTCTTGTGCGTGACGCCGTCGGCCTCCACCTTGACCGCAACCGGATAGCCGACAGACCGCGCTGCCGCCACGGCGGCGGCGGCATCGGTGGCCAGCACGCTGGGCAGCACCGGCACGCCAGAACGGCGGAGGAACTCGAGGCTCTCGAGCTGCATCATGGGCACGGCCTGGGCCCGGCCCGGGCCCGCCGGCGGGCGGGCCGGGGGGAGGCCCGGGTGCCGGACACCCGGCGCGGTTTCCGCCCACCAGGCTGCGGCCGACATCGCGTCGATCGTCTGATCGATGCCACGGGATACGTACAGGCCCGCGCGGGCCAGGACCGCGTGCAGCTCGGGCGAGACGTCGGTGGCGATGTCGGTCTCCAGCACGACGGGTACGGCGGACCCGGCAACAGCCTCGGCCGTGGCCCGCGCGCGCTCGGCCATCAGCGGCTCCAGGTCGGCCCCGAACCGCTCGGAGATCATGGACTGGCACAGGACCGCGTCGACGTTCGGATCGGCCGCCACCGCGGCCACCGCCCGGGCCGACAGCTGAAGGTCTCCGAGGACCGCTCCGGTCGCGTCAAGCGGATTGTGGACCTCGGTGCCGGCCGGCAGCAGCGCGGCCAGGGCAGCTACCGTGCCGGGTGCGAAGTCGGCGAGTTCCAGGCCAGCCGCGGCCGCCCGGTCGGCCGCCATCGTGCAGCCCGCGCCGGACCCGGACACAACCGCGATCCCGCGGCTGGGCCCGGGCCCGGACCCGCGGCCGGGCCGGGCCAGCCCGGCCAGCGCGGGACCGTGGGCGAGCAGGCCGGCGGTGGTCACCAGATCCTCGAGCGTGCCGACCCGGATCACGCCCAGCTGGCGCAGCGCCACGTCCACGACCTGGTCGTCGCCGACCATGGCCCCGGTGTGGGACATCACCATCTCGCCGCCGCGCGCTGACCGGCCGACCTTCATGACGACCAGCGGCTTGCCGGCCTGGGCGGCCTCGACCGCGACGTCCGCGAACGCCTGCGGGTCCCGGATGCCCTCCAGGTACAGCGCGATGACCCTGGTCTGGTCGTCGCGCAGATGGTGGCGGACCACGTCGACCGCGGACACCACCAGCTCGTTGCCGACCCCGTACACCGCGCGGGCCCCGATCCCCCGCGCCTGGGACAGCCGCAGGAGCTGGCTGGCCACGCCGCCACTCTGCGCCGCGATCACCAGCGGCCCGGTGCTGGCCGGCGGTGACATCATCGTCGCCAGGGGCCAGATCCCGCCCGCGACGTTCACCATGCCCGCGGTGTTGGGGCCGAGGATGGTCAGGCCGTGCGCACGGGCCAGGTCCTGGACGGCCGCCGAGCGCTCGGCGCCTTCCTCGCCTGCCTCGGCGAACCCCGATGCGATGACGATGGCGGCCGGGATGCCGCGGCCGGCCACCGCGTGCAGCACGTCCACCACCCGGCCGGCGCCTACCACGACGCAGGCCAGGTCGATGTCCTCGTCGATCGCGTCGACCGAGGAGACGGTCGGCTCCCCGTGCGCCGTGCCCGACACCGGGTTGACCAGCCAGAGCCGGCCCAGCCCGGGCGACGCCCGCAGGTTCCGGTACAGCCCGCTCGACCAGGCCACCCGGTCGCTGGCCCCGATCAGGGCGATGTTCCGCGCGGCGAGCAGCGCTCCCACGGCGACGGCGGAATCCCCGGCTGAAGGACCGGCGGTCACCTCGAGTGTCATGGGTAGAGTATACTCTTTGCCGGATTGGTGAGGACGGGATGGGAGCCGCTGATGGGAAGTGACGACCCGGTCGACGTCGTGACGCGGTTCTGCGCCGCCTGGAAGGCCGGGGACGCGGGCGCCCTGGTTGAGTTCCTCACCGAGGACGCCTCATACCAGAACATGATGGACGAGCCCTGCACCGGCCGGGAGCGGATCCGCGAGGTCTTCGCGTCGTTCTTCCGCCTCACCCCGGCGATCGAGTTCACGATCCGCAGCATGGCCGGCGCCGGCAGCGTGGTCCTGACCGAGCGGGTCGACATCTGCACCACGACCGAGGGCGTGACCGCGCACCTGCCGATCGCCGGCGTCTTCGAGCTGCGCGAGGGCCGGATCGCGGCCTGGCGCGACTACTACGACACCGCGCAGTTCCGCCGGTTGCTGCGGCTTGCGCCGGGACAGCCCGCATGACACCGGACGGCCTGCGCTATCCGCGGCTGGGCGCGACCGGCATGCGCATCTCCGAGGTTGTCCTCGGCACGGCCGGGGCGGCCGAGCTCATCGGCGAGCCGACGTTCCGGGGCGTGGTTGACGCCGCCCTCGGCCACGGCGTCGCCGCGTTCGACACGGCCGATGCCTACGACGGCGGGGCCGCCGAAGAGTGGCTCGGCCGGGCGCTGGGCGGGCGGCGCGACCGCGTGGTCATCTCGACCAAGGTGGGCCTGCGCGTCGGCGCCGACGCGGTCGAGCACGGCGCGGCCTGGCCCGGCCCCGACGCGAAATCGGTGCGCAGCGGAATCGGCCCGAACGACCGCGGCCTGTCGCGCAAGCACGTGATCGCCGCCGCCGAGGCGAGCCTGCGCCGCCTCGGCACCGACTACATCGACCTCTACCAGATCCACCAGTGGGACCCCGACACGCCGGTCGACGAGACGCTGGAGGCCCTGAGCAGCCTGGTCGGTTCGGGCAAGGTCCGCTACGTCGGCTGCTCGCGCCTGGCGGCCTGGCAGCTGCATTTCGCCCTCGGCCGCAGCGCGGTACTGGGCCTGCCGCGGTTCGCGAGCATGCAGGTCAGCTACAGCATGCTGGCCCGCGAGTGCGAGGACGAGGTGCTTCCGGCCTGCACGGCCGGGTCGGTGGGCGTGCTCGCGTTCAGCGTGATGGCGGGCGGGGTGCTCGGCGGGCTGTACCAGCGCGGCGGCACGCCGGCGCCGGGGACGCGGCTCGACCGGCGTCCGGCCTACCGGGCCCGCTACTGGAACGACGCCGCGTTCGACGTCGTCGACGGGCTGCGCCGGCTCGGCGCCGAGTGGGGCCGGACCCCGGCTCAGCTCGCGCTCGCCTGGATGCTGGCCCGGCCGGGGGTCAATGCGGCGATCGTGGGCGCGGACTGCGCCGCACAGGTGCTCGAGCTTGTCGATGTGCTCGAGCGCAGGCTGTCCCCCGATGAGCTCGGGCAGCTCGACGCGCTGGCTGACCAGGCCCGGCCGCCCTCCTAGCCCGGGCCCGGCGCGCCCGGCGGCCCGCGGTGTTCAGACGAGCTGGTGGTCGAACATCCAGGCGACGGTCTGCTCCATCGCCGGGCGAAGCGGAGTCGGGTCGTGTCCCAGGCGCTCGATCGTGAACGCGTTGCGGGCCGGCGGGTCCGCGAACTCGGTGGCCGCGCGGACCTGCGAAGGACCCCACCGGGCCAGCACCGCCGGCCTCCGGAGCTCCTCCGTGGTGAGCGCCCGGACGCGGTAGGGCCGCCGGGCGATCTCCAGCGCCAGGTTCAGCGCCCCGACCGACGTGGTGAAGTCTTCGGCCCGCCCGATGAGCAGGTAGACCTCGCCGGCTATGCCACGGCGCAGAGCGGCCACGCAGCTCCGGGCGGTGTCGGCGGCGAGGATCGGCGAGACCGGGTAGGCGGGCATCGGCCCGGGCGGCTGGCGCAGCGCGCTAATCAGCCGCGAGTTGAGCCCGGGCGGCACGACGGCCCGGCCCAGGGTCGGGGCCGGACCGTAACCGCCAGGCAGCACGGTCACGACATCGAGCCCGGCCGCGACCCGCCGCATCGTGTCCTCGTAGGCGAGCAGCTTCGTCGCGGCGTAGGGATCGGATCCACCGCGATCGGGCAGCGGGCGCACGTCCTCGGTGAGGGTCTTCGACCGGTCGAACGCGGCGGCGGTGCTGAGGCAGACGGTGCGGGCCATCGCGTGGTGCTCGGCGGCGTCGAGCACGTTGGCCGTGCCGGTTACGTTCACCGACTCGTAGGCGCTGTAGGGCTGTTGCGCGCCGCCCACGACCAGCGCCGCGGCATGGATGCAGTACTCGCAGCCGGCCCCGGCGGCCAGCACCGCGGCCCGGTCTGCGATGTCACCGTGGAAGATCTCGACGCCGAGGGCTTCGATCTCGTCGGCCCGGGACTGCGGGCGGACGAGCGCGCGGACCTGGCAGCCGTCCCGGAGCGCGGCGATGCAGATATTAGATCCGATGAGCCCCGTGGCCCCGGTGACCAGGATCCGCGTCAACGCAGCTCATCCCCGGCGGCCGAGCGTTCGGGTCGGGGATCTGCCATGGGATGACGCTCCCGCGGGTAAGAAGGGACAGCGGCTCCCCGGGTGAACTCAGTATACTCTTTATCCATGCGCCTGGTCGTGTTCACCGAGCCGGAGTTCGGCGAGTCCTATGCCTCGCTGCTGCGCCTGGCTCAGCTCGCGGAGGAACTGGGGTTCTCTGGCTTCTCGTGCTCCGACCACTACGGCGCGACCACGGGTGCGCAGCGGCCACCGGGGCCGGTCGATGCCTGGATCACGCTGGCCGGCCTGGCCAGGGAGACCACCCGGCTGCGGCTCGGCACCCTCGTCACACCGTGTACGTTCCGGCACCCGGCCGCGCTCGCGGTCACCGTGGCCCAGGTGGACGCCATGAGCGGCGGGCGAATCGAGCTGGGTCTCGGCACCGGGCACGCCGCGATGGAGCATGCGCAGTTCGGGATACCGTTCCCGGACCTGAGCGAGCGATATGAGCGGCTCGAGGAGCAGCTCACCATCATCACCGGAATGTGGGCGACCCCGGCGGGCGAGCGGTTCAGCCACGCCGGGCGGCATTACCAGCTGACCGGCAACCCGGCGCTGCCCAAGCCCCTCCAGCAACCCCGCCCGCCCATCGTGATCGGCGGGCGGGGGCCGAAGCGGACACCCGCGCTGGCCGCGGCGTTCGCGGACGAGCTCAACGTCTCCTACCTGCCGCCCGGGGAAACGGCGGCGGCGTTCGGCCGGGCCCGGGCCGCCTGCCAGGCCATCGGCCGGGACCCGGCCAGCCTGCGCTTCTCGGTCACCCAGCTGCTCGCCTGCGGCACGACGGACGCCGAGGTGGCCAAGAGGCTGGAACGAACGCCGGTCGTGCCAGCCACCGGCCGGCGTCCGGGGACGCACGGCGTGCTGGGCCACGCGGCGGTGGGCAGCCCGGCCGAGGTTGCCACCCGGCTGCGCAGGTACGCGGAGATCGGCGCCGAGCGCGCCTACCTGCACTGCTGGGATACCAGTGACCATGACCATCTCCGGCTGGTGGCCGATCAGGTCCTGCCGGCGGTGACGTGAAGCGCGTGCCGTCCGGCGGGTGGCCCGGCGTGGCCGGCCGCCGCGGCGTGGCGCGGTCGTTCAGTCCCGCAGCCGGCCGGCCTTCCATGAGGTGACGAAGCGCCGCTCGGCGATGCGCCAGTCGCCGCCGTCACGGACGAGATCGTCGGTGTAGCTGCCGCCCAGGGTGAAGGTGACGTCGTCCTCCCGCACGTGCTGTGCGATCACGTAGGACGTGCTGCGGGCCCGGTCGCCGTCGATCGAGATCACGTGGTTCGTGACGCAGTGCTGCGTCGCCTTCATCCGCGCCAGGCCGGTCCGGCAGTGGTCTGCGAAGTCATCGCGGCCGAAGGTACCGCTGGTGTCGTAGTCCAGCACGGCGTCGTCGGTAAAGCAGGACGCCAGAAGCTCCCAGTCCCGGCTGTCCATCGCCGTGGCGTAGCGGATGAGGACGTCGGATATGGCGAGCCGGTCGACGACGTCCGCGGCTGACACGATCGCTGCTGACATATGCGAGCCCTCTCTTGCCGGCCAGGTGATCCCTCCGATTAAGATGAGTATACTTAATCTCTGTCCTGGCGCGAGGAGCAGCAGTGGATCGTCCCGAGCCGCCCATCGCGGGGCCTCCGACAGTCCTGTCCGGCCTGCGGGTCCTCGACCTGTCGACCCACGCAACCGGGCCGTTCGCGACCCAGATCCTGGCCTCGCTCGGCGCGACGGTGCTCAAGGTCGAGCGGCCTCCGGCCGGCGACCCCGAACGTCGGGGCGAGTACGCGATGTTCCTCGCGTGCAACCGGGGCAAGTACAGCGTGGCCCTGGACGTCAAGGAGGCGGCCGATAAGCGCCTGCTCGAGAACCTGGCGCGCGAGGCCGACGCGTTCTTCGAGGGCTTCCGGCCCGGTGTGGCCGAGCGCATGGGCTTCGGCTTCGAGCGGGTGCGGCAGCTTCAGCCGCGGGTGATCTATGTTTCGCTCCCCGGTTTCGGCTCGACCGGGCCGCGAGCGGGCCTGCGGGGCTACGACACCCAGTACCGGGCACTGGCCGGAGACCTGTGGCTGAACGCGGGTCCGGACGGCGTCCCCCGGTACAACCCGGCATCACCGTCCTTCGACTATGCAACCGCGATGTACGCCACGATCGGGGTGCTCAGCGCGCTGCTTGGCCCGCGAGCGGAAGCTGTCCATCTGGAGGTGCCCATCCTCGCGGCCGGCCTGGCATGGAACTTCGCCAGGCTCATCGACCCGGCCTACCACGGCGGCCCGATGGCGTCGGCCGATTACGTCTTCGCCACCCTCGATGGCGAGTACGTCGCCATCAACGCCGGGCCGGACCAGGAGTTCACCGCCTTGTGCGAGGCCATCGGCCGCCCCGACCTGCACCGCCGTGAAGACCTGCGCTCGGCCAGGCAGCGCCGCGAGTCCCGGGCCGAGATCGACGCGATCGTCGCCGGGGCGATCGCCGGTGACACACTGGCCGGATGGCAGGAGCGCCTCTCCGCCCATGATGTGCCGCACGCGCCGGTTCTGAAGCCCGGCCGGGTTACCAGCGAACCTCAGGTGCACGAGCTGGGTGTCGTTCACGGGGGCGACGAGCCGCACTCCGAGCTGCCCATCTTCGGCCTGCCGCGCCGGTCACTTCGGCACGTGCCCGCCCTGGACGAGCACGGAACCGCCGTGCGCCAGGGCGGCTGGCCGGCGCTCGGCCAACAGCACGTGGGGTGAGGCCGCGCCCAGGTCAGCAGTATCCGAGCGCGGCCGCCTGGGGCTGGGTCATGTGCACGGACTTGAGCTCGACGAACGCATCGAGGCCCTCGGGTCCGTTCTGCCGCCCGACCCCGGACGCCTTGTAGCCGCCGAACGGGATCCGGGGGTCGAGGGTGAAGCCGTTCAGCGTGAACGTGCCGGTCCGGATGCGGCGGGCCACGCTCATCGCGCGGTCCAGGTCGGTGCTCCAGACCGCGCCGGACAGGCCGTAATCGCTGTCGTTGGCGATCGCGACCGCCTCGTCCACCGTGTCGTACGGGATCACGCAGTTGACCGGGCCGAAGATCTCCTCCCGTGCCACCCGCATGTCGTTGGTGACGTCCGCGAAGACGGTCGGCGCCACGTAGAACCCGCGGTCGAGCCCGGCGGGCCGCCCGCCACCCGCCGTGACCCGGGCCCCCTCGGCCCGGCCGAGGTCGATGTATCCGGTCACCCGCTCGTACTGCCGGCGGCTGGTCATGGGACCGATCTGGGCCGCGTCGTCATATGGGTCACCGACGGTCACCTCGCTCGCCGCCGCGGCCAGCCGGTCCACCACCTCCGCGTACCGGCCGGCCGGCACCAGGGTCCGGCTGAGCGCGGCGCAGGCCTGGCCGTTGTTGATCAGGAAGCCGCCGAGCGTGCCCCGCACCGCCTCGTCCCACGGGGCGTCGTCGAGCATGATCGACGCCGACTTTCCCCCCAGCTCCAGGTGGACCCGGGCCAGCCGGTCGGCACAGACCTGCATGATCCGCTTCCCGGCGCGGACGCTGCCGGTGAGGCTGACCGTGTCGACCCCCGGGTGGCTGACCAGGTGGTCACCGGCGATCGCGTCGCCGGGCACGATGTTGACCACGCCGGGCGGCAGGCCCGCGTCACGCAGCACCTCGGCCAGCGGGTAGGTGTCCAGCGGCGTCTCGGGGGCGGGCTTGGCCACGACCGTGCAGCCGGCCAGCAGCGCCGGCGCGAGCTTGACCATGAGCAGGCCGATCGGCGCGTTCCACGGTACGACCAGGGCCGCGACCCCGGCGGGCTCCCGGCGCAGGACGGCCGGGCCGACCGCGCCGGTGCGCAGTTCCTCCCAGGCGACGTCCTCGCACAGCCCGGCGTAGTAGAAGCAGTGCCGGTGGCCGACCGTCCCGAGGTTGTGCCGGAATAGCCCGCCGTTCTCGGCCGTGATGATGTGGGCGATCTCGTCGTTGCGGTCCTGCAGGCCCTTGCCCACCGCCCGCAGCACCTCGGCCCGCTCGGCCGGGGGACGGTGCGGCCAGCCGGTCTCGTCATAGGCACGGCGGGCCGCCGCCACCGCGGCGTCCATGTCCGCGGCGACGGCCCGCGGAACGCTGCCGGCGACCTCCTCGGTGGCCGGGTTGATGACCTCGATGCGCTCGTCACCGTGCGGGCGCACGAAGTCGCCGCCAATGAAGAACTCGTGCTGGTCGATCCGGTTGATGCTCAAGCTGCCCTCCTAGGGCCGGACTCCGTAACGGGGCTTGGGACCCAGGTCGTGGGCCAGGCGCGGGATCGCCGCCTCGAGGTACCTGATCAGCAGGGGCCGGGTGTCGCGCGGGTCGATGATGTCCTCGACGCCGAACCCCTCGGCGATGGGGAACACGCTCTTCATCTGCCGCAGGCGCGTTTCCAGGTCGATGCGCGCCTGCTCGGGATCGGGCGCCTCGGCGATCAGCCGCCGGTAGGCCGTCTCGACGCCCCCCTCGATGGGCAGCGAGCCCCACTCCCCCGACGGCCAGCCCAGCCGCAGGCCAAGGTGCGCGGGCGTGCTGCTGAGCGTGCCCGCCATCCCGTAGCAGCGGCGGACGTGAACGGCGATCGACGGCACGGTGACCTGATGGGCCAGCCACAGGGCCCGCATCCCGGCCCGCAGGGCGCCGGACGCCTCCGCCTTCGGGCCGATCATGAAGCCGGGAACATCGACGAAGTGGACGAGCGGGATACGGAACGTATCGCACAGCTCCATGAAGTGCGTCATCTTGTCCGCGCCGGCCGCGTCCAGCGCCCCGGCCTGGAACATCGGGTTGTTCGCGACCACGCCGACGGCATGGCCGTTCATCCGGGCCAGGGCGGTGATGACGCAGCGGCCGAAGGAGGGCTTGATCTCGAAGACCGAGCCCTCGTCCACGACCAGGCTCACCAGCCGCCGCATGTCGTACCCGCGCCGCGACTGGTGCGGGACGATCGTCAGCAGCTCCTCCTCGCGCCGGTCGGGCCGGTCGGCGGGCTGCGCGTAGGGCGGCAGCTGCCACACACTCTGCGGCAGGTAGGACAGGAACCGGACGATCTGGGCGAAGCAGTCTTCCTCGTCGGCGGCCTCGTTGTCGACCGCGCCGCTGGTGCGGACCTGCACCTGCATGCCGCCCAGTTCCTGCTTGCTGACGTCCAGGCCGAGAGCCCGCTTGACGATCGCGGGGCCGGCGGCGAACAGCTCCGCAGTGGGCGCCATGCAGGTCCAGTGGGTGAGCAGCGCGAACGCGGCGACCCCGCCCGCGACGGAGCCGCTGACCGCGCCGACCATGGGCACCTCCCCCAGCAGCTGCAGCGGGTCGGTCCAGTCCTTGCTGTTGGGCAGGTAGGAGCGGCCGAGCTTCTCGATGGTGGCGATGCTGGCTCCGGCGCCGTCCAGGAACTGGACCATCGGCACGCGGTACTCCCGCGCCATCGCGAACGCGAGGTCGCGCTTGGTGCGCTGGCCCGGGCCGCTGCCGGACCCGCCGCGTACCGTGAAGTCCTCGCCGGCCACCACGGTGTCGCGCCCGTTGACCGTGGCCAGGCCGGCCACGTACGGATCGGGGACGAAGCCGGTGAGGTTGCCGCCGTCATAGCTGCCGGTGCCGGCCAGCTGCCCGATCTCGACGAACGAGCCCTTGTCGACCAGGCCCGCGATCCGCTCCCGGATCGTGAGGCGCCCCAGGTCGTGCTGGCGGGCGATCCGCTCCGGCCCGCCCATGCCCGCGGCCATCTCGCGCCGCCTCCGGATCTCGTCGACTTCTTCCTGCCAGCTCACCGGCCGGGTACCTCCATTCCATCCACGGTGGCGCCGGCCTCCCGCAGCTGGAGCAGCACGTCCAGCGCCTCCGCCCCTGACTGATCCGCGCGCAGCGGGTTGACCTCGAGCGACTCCAGCCGGTCGCCGATCCGGCTGGCCGCTTCCGCGATCCGGCCGATGGCCCGGACCAGCGCGGCCCGGTCGACGGCGGGCTCGCCGCGCGGCCCGTCGAGCACCGCCGACCCGCGCAGCTCGGCCAGCATCTGGCCGATGTCCTCGTCGGTCACCGGCAGCAGCCGGACGGCTACGTCCGCGAGCACCTCGGTGAGCACGCCGCCCATCCCGACGGCGAGCGCGAGCCCCCAGCCGGCGTCGCGAGTCACGCCGACGAGCAGCTCGACGCCGCCCCGGCGCATCGGCGAGATCTGCACGCCCTCGATCCGCACGGCGGCGCCGGCCGACCGGCCCGCGGCCACGACCTCGTCGAACGCCCGGCCCGCGGCGGCGGCATCCACGCCGAGCCGGACCGCCCCCACGTCGCTCTTGTGCGGAACGTCGGGTGAGGAGAGCTTGACCGCGACCGGGCCGCCGAACCGGGCGGCCTGGCGGGCCGCATCGGCGGGCGAGGAGGCCAGAGTGGCGGGCACGAACGGCACGCCCGCGGCGCGGAGCAGCTCGCGCGCGGCCCACTCCGACAGGGCTCCACCGTGAACGGGCAGCCGCAGCCCGGGCGGCGGGTGGCCGGACAATGGCACCGGGGGCGGGCCCGACTGGGCGGCCCGCTGGTTGAGCCACCGGGACCATCGGGCCAGGTGGGCGAGGGCCGGGATGCCGAGGCCCAGGCCCGGAAGCCCGATGATGCCGGCCGAGCGCACCGCGCCCCGGCCCGTCTCGTTCAGGTGAGCGATGCTCTGAGACAGCAGGAATCCGGGCAGGGTGGCGGATCGCAGCCCCCGGCCGATGGTGGCGAGCAGCCCGTTGATGGTCGCCACCTTGCATGACTCGTACCCGGGAACGTTGCCGAGGACCGCCACCGCGCCGAAGGTGTCCTGCCGGCTCACGATCGCGATCACCTTCTCGAATTCGTCGCCGAGCGCGCCGCCGGTCATGTCCAGCGGGTTCTGGATGGTCGAGAAGGCCGGCAGCACGGCCCGGATCCCGTCCGCGATCGGGTCGTCAAGCGGCGGAAGCTCCAGGCCGAGCCGCTCCGCCTCGTCGGCGACGATGTCCACCGATCCGCCGCTGGCCGAGACGACCGCGATGCCGGGGGTGCGCAGCGGCCCGGCGCGGGCGATGACGCCGGCGGTGATGACCAGTTCTTCCAGCGAGCGGACCCGGACGGCGCCGTGCTGGCGCAGGGCGGCGTCGACGATCCGGTCGTCGCCGACCATGCTGCCGGTGTGCGATATGGCGTTGCGCGCGGCGATCGCGCTGCTTCCCGCCTTGAGGATCACGATCGCCTTGCCGAGCTCGCGGGCTCGGCCGGCCGCCGCCATGAAGCGCGCGGGCTGCGCGATCGTCTCGGCGAACAGCGCGATCGTGGACGTGCGCTCGTCCTGGACCAGGTACTCGAGGACCTCCGTGGTCGTCAGCATCGCCTCGTTGCCGGTCGTGACGGCGTGGCTCAGCCCGACGTCAAACTCGGCCGCCAGGTCGACCAGCGCGTTCCCGATGCCGCCGCTCTGCGAGACGATCGCCACCGTTCCCGGCCGCACGCCCGGCGGGACGCTGGCGATCCACGCCCCGGTGCGCGCCGCGAAGTTCATGAAGCCCAGGCAATTGGGGCCGACGATCGTGAGGCCGAGCTCGCGCGCCCGCCGGGCCAGCTCGGCCTGCCGGGCGGCGCCGGCCGCATCGACCTCGGCCCAGCCGCCAGACAGGACGACGGCGGTGGTGATCCCGGCGGCGGCGACATCGTCGAGTACGTCGCCGACCGCGGCGGCCGGGACCAGCAGCACGGCCGCGTCCACCGGCTCGCCGATCGCCGTGCAGCGGGACACGGCGGCGAGGCCGTGGGCGGGCGTGGCCGAGCGGTTGACCGCGAATATCCGCCCGGTGAAGCCGACCCGGTTCAGTCCCTCGACCACCCCGTACGACGAAGGAGAGGAGTCCTTCGCGCCGACGATCACGACGTTGCCCGGCGTCAGCAGCCGGGCCAGGCTCGCGGACTGCGCCGGCTGCTGGCTCGCGGGCTGCGACGGCCGCTGGCTGACGGCGGTCATCGGGTCCGGCCCGCGACGTCAGATCGCCGGGGCAGGCTCACGGTCACCGTGCCCGGGCCGACGGATGTCCCGGCCCGGTTCCGGGTCCAGACCTGCAGCTCGGCCAGGCCCGTGCCGGCCTCGGTCCAGGTCCGCGCGACCTGTCCGCCGACGGTCGCGGTGTCCCCCACGACATTGAATGAGGACATCCGGAAGCCGGAGATCCGCCAGATCCGGCCGCCGAGGCCGATGAACTCCCGGACGCACCGTTCCCACATTCCCTGCAGGAAGACCACGTTGGCATACATCTCCGGGGCGCCGCTGGCCTGGGCCCACTCGGTGTTGTGGTGAATCGAGTTGAAGTCCCGGGTGGCGCCGGCCGCCATGACCAGGCGGTACACCGAGAGCGGGAAGGCCACAGCGGGCAGGGCCTGGCCCGGGACAAGATCTTCCCAGCAGCGCTGGCGGTCCCAGTCGCGGTCCGGCGCTGCCCGCTGCGGCGCGTCGGCGTCCGCGGAAGGCTCAGCGGCGGACGGCTGCGGCGGCGGGCCGGCGGCCGGGCCGGGGTGCGGATGCGGATGCGGCACGTAGCTGTAGCTGGTGCTGCGGAGCCGGGCCACGACCACGTCGCGCTGGTTGCGGATCTGCGACTGCCACGTGACGAACGCACCGCGCCCGACGCGGGTCTGCTTGGGAACGCACGAGAGCAGCAGGTCGCCGGTCCGGCGGAGCCGGTCACCCACCTCGACCGGGGCCAGGTAGTCGGCCCCCGTCTCCGCGGCGAAGTACCCGGTGGTCTCGGGCTCCAGGCCGGTCCTTCGCGGCCCGAGCCCGGTCCTGGCCGGCTGCGCGTTCCGCCCGGGACTGGTGAAGACCGGCGGCTCGCCCGGCCGCCACAGCGGCGGGATGGTGAACGTTACGATCGCGCTCACTGGGGCCACCACGCCGGCGTACCCGTGCCGGCGGGCCGCTGCGGCGTCATGGTGCAGCGGGCAGCCGAACTCCAGCGGCTCGCAGAACCGGCGCAGCGCCCCCACCTCGACCGCATCCGGGCCGGCCCGGAAGGTTCCCTGGCCGAAGTCGGTTCCGACCGCGTCGATCAGTGGCAGCCAGGCCTGCTGCCATCCGGCCGCGGCGTCCCGCCCGGCCGGGCTGCTAGTGGAAACGGAAGAGGTCACGCGCGTTGGTCTCGACAATCTTGCGGACCTCCTCGGTCGGCACGTCCGCGAAAACCTTCTGGGCATTGGCCCGGCTGTTCGGCCACAGCGAGTCCGAGTGCGGGTAGTCCGACTCCCAGAGCAGGCGGTCGATTCCGATGTCGTGCCGCAGCCCCACCCCGACCGGGTCGTCGATGAAGCACGAGTACATGTGCTCGCGGACGACGTCGGAGGGGCGGCGGTCCGGGTCGACGTTGTTGTCGATCGGGTACTCCCGGTAGTCGTCCCAGACCTGGTCCATCCGCATCAGCGCGTACGGCACCCAGCCGATGCCGCCCTCGGAGTACGCGACCTTGAGCCTGGGGTGCTTCACGAAGACCGGCGACATGGCCAGCTCGACCATCGAGTTGAACAGCGTGATGCCGAACAGGGTAGTCACGGCCGCCTGGGGCGCCTCGGCCGACACGAACGGGATGATCCGCGAGCCGCCGAAGTGCATGCACAGCGGAAGCTCCGCCTCGGCCGCGGCGGCGAAGGTGGCGTCCCAGGCGGTGCCCTGGTAGGACGGCAGGCCCAGGCCCGCCGGGTTGTCCGGGAACGTGATGGCTTTCGCGCCCTTGGCCGCGCACCGCTCCACCTCGCGGGCGGACAGGCCCTGGTCCCACAGCGGCAGGATGACGATGGAGATGTAGCGGTCCGGCGCCGCCGGGCACCACTCGTCGAGGACATAGTCGTTGTAGGCCTGCACGCACCGGTAGGCCAGGTCTTTGTCCTTGGCGAAGACGAACTTGTTGCCGCTGAAGCCGGGGAAGCTTGGGAACGGCGCCTGGGCCCAGACGCCGTCCTCGTCCATGTCGGCCAGCCGGGCGACCGGGTCCCAGGTGCCCCGCAGCATCTGGTCGAAGCGGACCGGGCTGAAGTTGCGGTCCTTCACGTCGAGGCCGGCGGTCGCGGTGAGGCCGACGTTGGGCTCGAGGATGTCCTCGTACCGCCAGACCTGCATGCCCTTCTTGAGATGCACGGTCTTGGCGTAGAAGGGCTCGACCCGGTCTTCGGTGATCTCCTCGACGTGCGGGCACCGGTCGTGGTACTTGGCCGGCAGCCGGTCGACCCACACTCCCGGCGGCTCGATGAGGTGGTCGTCGATCGAGATCATCTTGATGTCATCGGTCAGTGGCACGAGGTTCTCCTAGCCAAGTACGGTCCGGCCCAGCACGGCCCGCTCGACGATCTCCATCTGGTCGCTGGCGTTGGCCGGAATCTCGAAGCCCTCGAGGTCGAACGCCGCCTCGAAGTGCTCGCGCACCTGCTCCGGGGTCAGCGGCGAAGCGCCGGACACCCAGCCCCGGGTCTGGGCCAGGAACCCGCGGGCGAAGTGCGACCCGCCCGCGTGCACGATCTCGCCGCTTACCGGGCACTCGCTGCTGAGGAGATAGGCCACCACGCCCGCGACGTTGTCCGGGGCCATCAGGTCACCCCAGACCTCCTTGGACTCCGGCCGGGCCAGTCGCGTCCCGGCCAGCGGGGCGATGGCGTTGACCTTGATGTCGAGTCCCTTGTGCCGGGCCTCGTAGGCCAGGCACTTCATGAGGCCGATAGTGCCGGTCTTGGCGGCCGAGTAGGCCGGCTGGCGGTAGTGCCCGAACTGGGCCATCGACGTGGTGAAGACGATCCGGCCGTAGCCCCGTTTCTCCATCTCCCGCCAGGCGGGCTGGCCGACGTGCCAGGCCCCGAGCAGGTGGACGGCCAGCGTGGCCTGCACTTCCTCGATCGGCTGATCGGCGAACGTGCTGGCCAGCACCACCCCGGCGTTGTGCACCAGCAGGTCGGCCTGCCCGAACCGGTCCAGCGCCGTTTCCACGATGGCCGCCCCGCCGGCCGGGTCGGCCACCGAGTCAGTCGAGGCCACGGCCTGCCCTCCGGCCGCCTCTATCTCCTTGACCACCTCGGCGGCGACCGAAGGATCTGGGTCATTGCCGCCGGTCTGGACCCCGGGGTCGTTGACGACCACGGCGGCCCCCCGGCTGGCCAGCAGCAGCGCATACGACCGGCCGAGTCCCCGGCCGGCTCCCGTTACGACCGCTACCTTGCCGCCGAAGTCGATGGCTGCCAACTGATCCTCCTGAGCCGCCGGAACTAGGTGCAGATGCGCAGTTCAGTATACTCTTTGTGCTTCAGGTCGTCCAGCGCGGTTCCCGCTTGGCCATGAAGGCAGCCGGGCCTTCGGTGGCGTCCGGGTGGTCCAGGTGCTCCTGCAGCAGGCGGTAGCCGTGCTTGAGGCCGTCGTCCAGGCCCATGTCGAGACTCTCCCAGATCGCCCGGAGCGAGACCTGCACCGTCCGGGGCGAGGCGCTCGCCGCGATCTGGGCCAGCTCGACGGCCCGCGTCCGCAGCCGCTCCCTCGGCACCACCTCACTCACCAGCCCGATGGCCAGCGCCCGCGCGGCGTCGATCCGGTAGGCCTTGCCCAGGGTCACCATGCGCAGCACCTCTCCGAGCGGGATCCGCCGGGACAGGCTGATCGGCTCGAGCGCGCTCACCTGCCCAACGTGCACGTGGGTGTCGAAGAAGGTCGCGTTCTCGCTGCAGATGACGATGTCGGAGTCGGTGACGAAATGCAGGCCGGCCGACGCGCACAGCCCGTTGACGGCCGTGATCGTGGGCTTGAACACCCCGGCCTGGCGTGCGGTGTACCGCGGATACTCCTCGGCGCCGTCGAGCTCGGATACGTCTCCTCCGGAGGAGAATGCCCGGTCGCCCGTGGCGGTCACCACGACCGCTCTGACCTGAGGGTCGGCGTCCAGTTGCGGCCACAGCTCGGTCAGCCGGGCGCGGACCGAGCGAGAGAAGGCATTCAGCTGGCGCGGCCGGTTGATGGTCAGGATGACCACGTGACCACCATCGCGCTCGATCAGCAGCTCTTCTTCCGGCACCGGCTCAGCAGCCACAAGCACACCTCTCCTGACGTCCCACTCACCCTAAACAGTACACTTTTCTAAGCGAAAACAGTACGCTCGGAAAACAGTAGCCTTAATGCGCTGGCCAGGGCGGGCGTGCCGAGTCAAGCGGCCGGTGGTGATCGTCCCGATCGGAAGGTGACGCGGTGGGCACTGCGGTAGTGACGGGGGCGGGCCGCGGGCTCGGGCGCGAGACGGCCCTGGTCCTCGCGGCCCGCGGCCATTCGGTCGTCGCCGTGGACATCGACGAGGACAGCGCGGTCGCCACGGCCAAGGCGGCCGGCGGTCATGGATTCGGCTGCGACATAGCCGACCGCGACGCTGTCCGTGATCTGGCCGGCCGGGTCGGCCCGGTGGACGTCCTGGTGAACAACGCCGGCATCTGGCGCTTCGGGCCGCTCCTCGAGCTGGGCCAGGCCGACATCGTCGACGTGGTGAAGGTCAACCTGCTCGGGACGCTGTGGTGCGTGCAGGCCTTCGCGCCCACCATGACCCGGCCCGGTGCCTCGGTGATCAACCTGTCGTCGGGAGCGGCTCGCATGCACTCGGCCGGGACCGGCATCTACCCGGTGACCAAGAACGCCATCGAGGCGCTGACCATCCAGCTGGCCGTCGAGCTCGGCCCGCGCGGCATCCGGGTCAATGCCGTGGCTCCGGGATCGATCCTGACCGAGGCCACCGCCGGGATGCTCAGCGCCGACGACCGCGCCGAGCGCGAGCGGGCCATACCGGGCGGCCGAATGGGGCGCCCGGCTGACGTGGCCGAGGCCGTCGCGTTCCTTGCGTCGGACGCGGCTAGTTACGTGACGGGCCAGATCCTGTACGTGGACGGCGGCCTGACGTCCGGCCGCGCCATTCGCCCGGCCCGCTCGTAGCGCGACGCTATCCGGAGGCCACGAAGCAGCGCCTGGCCTGCGCCTCGGCTCACCGGTCACACAAGTCACAGCCGGGACCATGAACGAGTTCGTGGATGGACGCACCGGCAGCGGATGGCCCAGTGGTGTCATCAGCCCCCGCAGGCCACACCCATCGCCAGCCCGGGCACACATCGCCAGCCGCGGGCCGGGCTCAGGCCGGAGCCGGCCGTTCCAGCACGGCCTCGCCCAGGTAGAGGCGCTCGATCTCGGCCCGTCGGCGGGCCAGCTCGGCTATCGGCATCTCGAGCACGAAGGCGCCGTCGGACATGATGACGGCCCGGTCGGCGACCTGCTGGGCGCTGAGCATCTGCTGCTCGACCAGGACCACGCAGATCCCGTGCTCCTTGGCATAGCCGCGCAGCGCCTCGCACATCCGCTGCGAGACCACCGGGGCGAGCCCGAATGACAGCTCATCGAGCAGCAGGACCCTGGGCTTGCGCAGCATAGCCCTGGCCAGCGACAGCATCTGCTGCTCGCCGCCGCTGAGCAGCCCGGCCCGGATGGTCAGGCGCGATCTGAGCTCGGGGAACAGGTCCAGGGCGGCGCCGACGTCAATGCCACCCACTTCGAGGTTCGCCTTTGTCGTGAGCGATGGGAAGACACTGCGCCCCTCGGGCAGCAGGCCGATCAGGGACCGGGCCCGCCGGTAGGTCGGCCCGCCGACCAGCCGCCCGCCGATCCTGACGATCCCTGACGCCCGCCGCAGGGCACCGCCCACGGCCAGCAGGAAAGTTGACTTGCCGGCGCCGTTGCGGCCGAGGACGGCCACGATCTCCCCGGCGTCGCAGCGCAGCGTGACGTCGTGGACGATGTCCACCTCGCCGTAGCCGGCGGTGAGGCCCTCGACCTCCAGCAGCGCGGTCATGACGCCCTCACCGGCAGCGAGTCCGGAGCGGCCGGTGGCGGCGCGCCCAGATAGGCCACGCGGACCTCCGTGTCCGCCAGGACCTCGGCCGGCGAGCCCGAGGCGATGACGCGGCCGAAGTTCAGCGCCAGCGCCTCATCGCAGACCTGCTCGATGACATCGAGGTTGTGCTCGATCAGCAGCACAGCGAGTCCCATCTCCTCGGCCAGGCAGCGGATGCCCTGGCCCAGCCGGCGCCGCTCGGGCGCGGTCAGGCCCGCGGCCGGCTCGTCCAGGCAGAGGACCGCGGACGAGGCCAGGGCGGCCCGCACCACAGCCAGGAGCCGCCGGTCACCCTGGGGCAGCGTGGCGGCCATCGTCCCGAACTCATGGTCCAGGCCGAACAGGTGCATGAGCTTCCTGGCGTCCGCCGTGGTCACCGAGCGGTTCGGGCGGACGAGATCGACGACGTACGACGACACCTCATGCCGGTCGAGGGCGGCCAGGATGTTTTCTCCGACGGTGAGGTCGTCGAACAGCTCGAGGTTCTGGAAGGACCGGGTGAGTCCGCCGCGGGCCCTCTTGTGCGGCGCCCACCCGGAGATGTCCTGGCCCCGGAGCGTGATCGATCCCCGGTTGACGGCCACGAAGCCGGTCAGCGCGTCGATCAGCGTGGTCTTGCCGGCGCCGTTCGGGCCGAGGATGCCGAGTATCCGGCCGCCACGTGCCGTCACCGAGACGCCGTCCAGGGCTGCCGTTCCGCCGAAGCGGACGACCAGGTCATTCGCCTGGGCCACGACAGAACCCGCCTCGATCGGGAGACGGGGCAGCGGCACCGGGCTAGTCCGGGAGACGGCCGCCGGGACCCCCGCCGCGCCAGCCCGGGAGACGGCCCCCGGGGCCCCCGCCGTGCCGGGCGCGGTGGCCTCCGCGCGGACGCGAGCCGGTTTCCCGGCCGGACGCGGCCCGCGGCGGAGCCTGGCCGCCACCCACTGGTACTGGCGGATCATCTGGGCGGCGGCGCCGTCGGGGAACTGGAGCAGGTTGATAACGACGAATGCACCGGAGGCGATGTTGATCCACGGCTCGATCGACTGCACGGACAGGAAGAAGCTGCTGACGATGCCGCCCTGCTGGCCGATGGCGGGCAGGCTGGTACCGGCGAGGAACCCGATTCCGCCGATGGTGGTCATGGCGATCAGGTTGACCGACTGGAACACGTCGAAATTCGTGAAGGCCGCGGTCGCGGTCCGGAATGTCAGCAGCGCCCCGGCCAGGCCGGCCATGGCCGAGGAGATCGCGAAGGCCGCGAGCTTGGCGCCGTCGACGGAAATCCCCAGCGCGGCTGCTCCTCGCTCGGTGGACCGGACCGAGGCGAACCGCCGGCCGGACGTGCCCCGGCGCAGGTTGGCCGCCAGCCACGCTCCGCCCAGGAATATCAGCAACGTGACGATGGCGAAGCGGGCCGGGTAGCTGCCCGGGTCGAGGTCGAGCCCGAAGACCTCGAAGCCCGGAATCTGCAGGCCGACCACACCGCCGGTGAGCGCGTCCTGGTTCAGGACGGCGCTCTCGATCACGAGGGACAGGCCCAGGGTCACGATGGCGAGCTGCATCCCGCGCACGCGCACCGCCGGGGCGCCGACGATCACTCCCACCACCGCCGCGCCCGCGACCCCGGCGAGGATGGCAACGATCGGAGGCACGTGCCAGTTCGCGACCGCCTGCGCGGTTATCAGCGAGCCGACGCCGGCCAGGGCGAACGGGGCCAGGCTGAGCTGCCCGGCGTAACCGGTGACGATGACAACCGACACGGCGAGGATGCCGGCGATGGCCGAGGCGATGATTGCCTGGTCCCACGTGTCCGACAGAACCAGGCACAGGGCAACCCCCGCGACGGCGAGGCCGAGCATCACCACGGGGTTGATTCGGCCGGTCCCCAGGCGCGGCAGCCGGATCGGGTTGACGGCCGACCGCGGCGGGATGCGCTTGCCCACCGCGACCAGCGCCACCACGATCACGAGGAACGGGACGGACTCCACCAGGCCGCCGTTCACCTGCCAGCCGAGCAAGATGCCCTCGACAACACCGATCGCGATTCCCGCGGCGACCGCCACCCCGGCGGACTGGAACCGGGCGAGCAGCGCGGCGGCCAGGGCCGGGATCAGGACCGTAGTCAGGCCGCTCGGCGACAGCCCGGTGACCGGGAGCAGCAGGATCGCGGCCAGCGCCCCTAGGCCTCCGCCGAGCGACCAGGTGGCGATGCCGGTGGGGTGTGGCGAGATCCCCACGGTCTGCGCGGCCAGGGGATTCTCGCGCAGGGCCGTGGCCGACCGGCCGAATCGCGTCCACCGGAACATGGCCGCGCACGCCAGCGCGCCGATCACGGCGATGGCCAGCGTGAGCAGGGCCGTCTTGGTCACGACCGCGCCGAATATCTCGACGCTGCCGTCGAGGACGAAGGGCGGGACCGTTATCGTGTTGGCCCCGAAGTGCTCGCTCGCGGCGCCCTCGAGGACCAGGAGCACACCCAGGGTCGCGATCATCCGGCTGACGTCCGTAGCCGCGGCCATGAACCGGATGATGCCGACGTAGACGAGGGAGCTGACCAGCGCGCCGGCGGCGACGCCCAGCACGATGTCGGCCCAGATCGGCCAGCCGAGCTGCTGGAGTTCCCAGAAGACATAGGAGCCCAGGGTGCCGATCGCACCCTGAGCCAGGTTCAGCACGCCCGAACCGCGGTAGATCACCACGACGCCCAGCGCGACGATCGCCAGCATGGCCCCGGAGCTCAAGCCGATGAATCCGTACTGCAAGATCTGTGTCACGGTGGCCCCTAGCAGCGGTTTAGGTATCCTCTATCGCGGTTGGTGGTGCGGAGGGAACCCGCCTCTTCAGGCCGGGCTCCCCCCGCACGTGCCTGCCGCCCGCGGATGCGGCCGGTCAGCTGCCCGGGCCGTCGACGGTGGTCCCGCCGGGCACGGCGTAGTTGGTCCAGCGCGCCGAGGTCTGCACCACGTTTCCGTCGCTGAACTTGCCCGCAGCGGCGAACAGGTTGAATCCCCGGGGGAAGTCGCCGGCTGGCTTGGACGCGAAGTCGACCGCCGGGGTCATCCCGGTCTGGAGATTCGAGTCGGCCTTCACCGCTGCGGCGAACGAGGCCGGGGTAATCGCGCCCTTGACGGCCTTGGCCAGGCTGGCAAACTGCGTGACGGCGATCCAGGCGTTGATGTCGGAGTCGCTCTGCGTGAGATTTTGCTTGGCGCCAACCTGGGCGCTGTAGGTGTTGGCCGCCTTCTGGAACGCTGCGAATTCCGGGCCGGTGCGCGCGAACAGAACCTCCATCGGGAGATTCAGCGTCGAGCCCTGCAGCACCTTATACACGGCCGCGTTCAGCGACGCCGTGGACAAGATCAGGGGTGTCTTGAGCCCGAGTTGCCCGGCCGCGCTCAGCAGGCCCTGCGCCTCGCTGGGGTTCACCGGGCAGAGCACCGCGTCGTAGTGCTTGGTGATGATCGTCGACACGACCTGGGACCAGTTCACGCTGAGCTCGGGGACGTACACCGGCGTGATCTTCACCTTCCGCTTCGCGTTCGCGAAGCCCGCCTCGGCCAGGCCGGTTAGCTGCGTGCCGACGACACCGCCGGTGGTGATGATGCCGAGGTTCGTCCAGGACGCCTGCGTGACGACCGGGAAGTCGAGGACCAGGCCCACACCGGGGTAGACCGGGAAGGACAGCGGGCTGGCCGAGTCGGCCGCGGTGCCTGCCACCTCCGCGAAGTTGATCCCGCCGACACTCTGCAGGACGGGATACAGCGCGGTGCTCTCCTCGCCGATACCGCCCAGGGTCGTAACGACCTTGTCCTGGTCGATCAGCTCGCTGGCGCAGGTCGCGCCCTGGCTCTGGTCATTTTGATCGTCGCACGTGTACAGCTTGAGCGGACGACCGTGCACGCCGCCGGACGCGTTGACGGCATCGACGGCGACCTGCATCGACTCCTCGACCTCCGGGAAGGAGAGCCCGGCCGTCGAGGTATTCACCGGCCCCATCCACCCGATCGGAATCGGGCGGCCGGTGAGCGCGGCCGTGCTGGCCGGCTTGTCGGAGCCGTCTGTCTTGGTGCTGCTGCTGCATGCCGCGAGCGACGCGGCAGCCAGGGCTGCTGCCGCGGCTACGGCCAGTGTCTTCCGCACGATCCACCCCAATTCACGGGCAACGACCGGGGTACCAGGAGATGACCTAGGTCAACCATGGGCCGCCTGGCCGAGCGAAACAGATAAGTATACTTTATTGAGAGCCTGCTCGGCCGGTCAAGGCCCGTTACCGCACTGTATCCGAATAACAGTGTACTTTTCTTGAACGGGCTGCCGCTGGGCGCGGCTAGTCGAAGACGATCACTCCACGGATGTTCTTGCCGTCGCGCATGTCCTGGTAGCCCTGGTTGATCTCGTCCAGGGTGTAGGTGCTGGTGATCATCTCGTCGAGCTTCAGGTCACCCCGGCGGTACAGGTCCAGCAGCTTGGGAATCGCGGTGCGAGGGTTCTCCGAGCCGTACAGGGCACCACGCAGCTGCTTCTCCATGAAGGTCAGGTCGGTCAGGTTGCAGGTAACGCTGGTCTGCGCGGTCGGCGCCACCGCCGTGACCACGACGCGGCCCCGTTTGCCGGCCACCTGCATCGCGGGGGTGATCAGCTCCCCGAGCGCCAGCGACGGCGTGATGAGCACGGCGGCGGCCATCTGGCCGGCCGTGATCTCGGTGACCAGCGGCAGCGCCTCGGCCAGGTCGGGGACGCCGTGCGTGGCGCCGAAGTCCTTAGCCGCGTCCCGCTTCCAGGCCACCGGATCGACGGCGACGATCTGGCTCGCCCCGGCCATCCGGGCGCCTTGCACGGCGGACATGCCGATGCCGCCGACGCCGACGACCACGACCGTGTCGCCCGCCGCGACCCCGCCGGCGTTCACGGCGGAACCCCAGCCGGTGGTGACGCCGCACCCCACGAGGGCCGCCTTGTCGAGCGGAAGGCCCGGATCGATCCGCACCGCGGAATACTCGTGCACGACGACGTACGGCGCGAACGCCCCGAGCAGGCAGAACGCCGTGACCGGCTGCCCGTCCAGGTGGATGCGGCTGGTCCCGTCGGCCAGGGAGCCGCCGGTCACCAGCGCGGCCCCGTTCTCGCACAGGTTCTGCCACCCCAGCACGCAGGGCCGGCAGCGCCCGCAGGCCGGGATCCAGCTGAGCACGACGTGATCCCCGACAGCCAGCGTCTCGACGCCGGGGCCCACCGCCTCGACGACACCCGCTCCCTCGTGCCCGCCGACCAGCGGGTAGTGCTCGAAGGACGAGTCGCCGGTGACCATGTGCTCGTCGGAGTGACACAGCCCGCTCGCGGCCAGCTTGACCCGGACCTCATGCTGGACCGGGTCCCCGAGGTCGACGGTCTCGATCTTCCAGTCCTGTCTGGCCGCCCACAGCACCGCCGCTTGCGTACGCAATGAGGACCTCCTGCACGAGTGCGCAAGTTCAGCTAGCGATGTAACACAATATTCTTATACTCTTTACATCGTCAAGGCGCTACACGGCCGACAGAACCCTCCTAACTGGCACTTAAGAGTGTTCTGATCTTGGCCTAGCCGGAGCGTCGGGAAGCGCGGCGGGAGTATCGCGCGCGTGAGCCGCCACAAGCTCCTGAGGGCCTCGGCGGCCGGCCCTGGCCGGCGCCCCGCTGGCCGGGGCGTTCGCCAGATGGCGGATCGCCGTGCTGCGGCCCGTCGACGCGCTGGCCCGGGTGGCCTGACCCCACGACGAGCGGTCACAGACCAGGGATCGCCAGCACCGAGACCGTGCACTCGCCCGGTGCCGTGCCGACCATGATGTCGGTGATTAGCAGCGCCGGCTCGCCGTCGAGGCAGCGGGGATAGACCACGTTGAAATCGGCCGGCATGCGGGTCGGCAGCCCGTTCCCGGAAATGATGCCGCGGTCCCCGTCGCTGGAGAACGCGTGGATCTTGTTCTCCAGCGGATTGCCCGCCAGCACGGTGCCGCGGCGCGTAACGCCGACACCATCGAGCTGGCCGAGGTCGCGGTGGAGCGGCGGAGGCTGAACCCCCGATGCGAACGCGCTGTCCGGCAGGCGGTAGACACCGCCGCGCACCGGATCGACCGGGGAACAGCTCACCGCGTAGCACGTACCGTCGGCCGGCGAGACGGCTGCCCCGTTGACGTAGCCGGGCATGACGACGCGCGCCACGGTGTCGGCGGCCCCAGGCTCATCGCGAAGCAGCGGCCCGAGCGCCGCGGCCGGAACGCGGTAGACCGCGGGGGACGACGGCGGTGGCGCGGCCGGGTCGGGCGCTGGGTTGGTGTGCGGGCAGTCGGTGATGTACAGGTTGCCGGCCGGGTCGATCGCCAGCCCGTTGGGCATCTCCAGCGGCTCGAAGCGCCGGGCGATGGCCGATCCCTCGCCCAGCGGGATGCGGCCCAGAATGCCGCCGCTGACCGGATCGAAGGCCAGGATGTGCGGCCACGCCTGGGCCGGGCCGGACCCGTCGCGCGTGACCGGCTTCCCGCCCACGGCCATGAGCACAGCGCCTGCGGGCAGCGCGGTCCCGCCGGTTCTCATCACGTCGCAGCCGAGGGTCGTGGTCAGGCCGCTGATCAGCGAACGCTCTTCCAGCGTCACCTGGCCGTCGCCGGAGACCCGGCCGCGCGAGACGAACGCCTGGCCTTCGAGGTAGACCAGCCCCTCGCCGGCGCGGAACCAGCCGAACCCGACCGCCAGCCGGCAGTTGCCGAAGATGATCGTCTCGCCATCGTCCAGGAGCTCGGCGCTCTCCGGGTTGGTGCATCCCTCGATCACGCCGAGCAGCGTGCCCTTGAAGCGGTCGCCCATGAATGGAGTATACTTAATTGGCTTCACCGCAGGAACGGGGCGCCAGGAAAGGACGGCACATGGATCTGCCCGGCGTCATCGACCAGGTATGCCGCATCGACACCGGCGCCCGGGCCCTGTGGTTCGAAGGCCGCTGGTACACCTGGGGTGAGCTCAACGCCTTCGGCGAGGCCGTGCTGTCGGAGGCGGCCCGGTCCGGGCTGGCGGACGGCGAGAGTCTCGGCGTGATCCTGCGCAACGAGCCGGCCAGCGTGGCGGTGGTCCTGGCGGCGTTCCGTGCGCGGCGCCCGGTGCTGACGACCGTGCCCTGGCCGACGACATCAGGCTCACCCGGCCAGGCGTACTGGCCGCGCTGGCCGCCGACTGGGACCGGCCCGGGCTGCTTGAGGCCGTCCGGGACGCTGGCGCTCAGGCTCTGCGCATGGGCGAAGCGGCGGCCGCCCGGGTACCCGGAACGGGCTATGCTCCCGGCGCCGGGCATTTCGCCGCGCCGCCGGGCACCGCCGCCAGCATGCTCACCAGCGGCACGACCGGGACCCCGAAGCGGGTACCGATCACGCTGGACGGCCTGGCCCACGCCGTGCACGCGGCCATGGCGCACCATGAGCCGGATCGCGCCGACGCCCCGGCCCGGCTGCGCGACGCCACCTCGATCATCGACCTGCCCCTGTTCAACGTCACCTCGTACCTCGACATCGCGATGACCGCAGCGGCCGGCCGCCGGATCTGCCTGATGCGCCGGTTCGAACCCCGGGCCTGGGCCGCGGCGGTCCGCGACCACCGGGTGGTGGTCGCGCTCCTCGTGCCGGCGGCCATGCGGATGGTGCTCGACGCCGGCATCCCCGGAGGCTGGCTGGCCAGCCTCCGGGTGGTCCGCTCCGGCTCGGCGCCGCTCGACCCCGGCCTCGCGGAGGAATTCGAGCAGAAGTACGGCGTTCCCGTCATCGTCTCCTACGGGGCGACCGAGTTCTCCGGAGCGCTCGCCGGGCTCACGATGAAGGACCGGCGCCAGTGGGGAAACGCCAAGCGCGGCAGCGTCGGCCGCCCGCATCCCGGCGTGGAGCTGCGCATCGTCGATCCGGACGACGGGCACGAGCTCGGCCGCGGCGGCGTCGGCGTCCTGGAGGCGCGGGCGCCGCAGATCACCGGGGGGAACCCCGGGGAGTGGACCCGGACGAACGACCTGGCCCGCATCGACAGCGACGGCTTCGTCTTCATCGAGGGCCGGGTCGACGACGTCATCATCCGGGGTGGGTTCAAGGTCGATCCGCGTGCGGTGGTGGCGACACTGCGGCAGCACCCCGCGGTCGCCGACGCCGCCGTCATTCCCCTCCCTGACCGGCGGCTGGGCCAGGTTCCCGGCGCGGTGGTGGTCCTGGCCGACGGCAGGCAGGACTGGCCCGATGAGGACATGCAAGCCGAGCTGCAGACCTGGGTCCGCGCCCATCAGGCGCCCTACGCGGTGCCGGTGACGATCAGGTCCGTCGACGCCCTGCCGCGGACACCGACCATGAAGATCGCCCGGGGCGCAGTGGCCGAGTTGCTCGGGAGCTGAGAACGTGACCACCCCCATCGTGCCGTCGCTCGGGCTCGAGCAGCTTCGCGCCGCCGTCCGCGCCTGGGCCGCAGCGAACACCCCGCCGGGCTGGCATGACGCGCTCAAGACGGCGACCAGGCAGGAGTTCCGCGAGTTCAACATCCGCCAGGCCCGGCTGCTGCGGGAGGCCGGCCTCCTGGCGACGCACTGGCCGCGGGAGTTCGGCGGCGGTGGCTTCAGCTTCGCCCAGCAGCTGGTGATCCAGGAGGAGCTCGTCCGGGCGGACTGCCCCCAGCCGCGGCTGCTGGAAATAGCGCTGGCCCACATCGCGGCGACGCTGATCGCCTACGGCAGCACCGGCCAGCAGCGCCACCTGCAGGCCATCCTCGACGGGGAGATCTGGTGCCAGGGCTTCTCCGAGCCAGACGCCGGATCGGATCTGGCCTCGCTGCGCACGCGCGCCGTGCGCACCGGCGACTGCTACGTCGTCAACGGCCAGAAGGTGTGGTCGAGCTACGCCGACCAGGCCACGTGGTGCCTGCTGCTGGCCCGGACCGATCCGGCGGCGCCCCGGCACCGCGGCCTGTCGCTGTTCATGCTGGAGCTCGACTCTCCGGGCGTGGAGATCCGGCCGATCCGGCAGGCGACCGGCACCGAGGAGTTCAGCGAGCTGTTCCTGACCGACGTGCGGGTGCCGGCCGGGCACCTGATCGGCGAGGAGAACGCCGGATGGCGGATGGCCCAGACCACCCTGGCCACCGAGCGCGCCTTCAACATCCTGGAACTGCAGGCCCGGCTGGCCGTGGCCCTGGCCGAGATTGCCGCGCAGGCCCTGGCGACGCCGGTTGCGCCGGGCCGGATGGCGGCCGATGACGACAGCATCCGCCAAGAGCTCGCGGCCAGGGCAGCCGAAGTCGAGGTGCTCGGCCTGCTGGGCCAGCGGCTGGCGCGTGACGTCGAGCGCTCGGGCGAGGTCGGGCCCGAGGGCTCGATCGTCAAGCTCTTCTACAGCGAGACGCTGCAGAAGCTGACCGCGCTGGCGGTGCGGATCACCGGGCTGCCGGCCATGCTGGACGAGCGCCGCGAGTTCGCCACCAGCTGGACCTCCGGGCACTGGATGATCGACCACCTCAAGTCGTGGAACTGGACCATCGCCGCGGGAAGCAACGAGATCCAGCGCAACATCATCGGCGAGAAGGTGCTCGGCCTGCCGAGGGAGCCATCGTCTGGGGCAGCACAGCCTGGGGGGGCACGGCCTGGGGGGGCACAGTCATGACGTCAGCGGACGCCGGCGACCTCCTCGCAGAGTTCCGCGACTCCGTGCGGGAGGTCCTGACGCGGG
>Ga0335075_10002686_pt1 | contig 28428 bp, 25 predicted proteins | sample Lox_Sample_24_FD_206723 | JGI IMG/M metagenome (GOLD analysis project Ga0335075, IMG submission 206723) | Soil microbial communities from Loxahatchee National Wildlife Refuge, Florida, United States - Lox_Sample_2.4 | ecosystem: Environmental > Terrestrial > Soil > Wetlands | place: USA...
TCGGACTGGGCATGCTCTCGGCGTTGCACTACGCCATCGACCTGCTGGCCGAACACAAAGGCATCGAGGTCGACCTGGCCAAGTTGGACCTGTCCGAATCGGCGGTGTACGAAATGCTGGCCCGCGCCGATTCCGTCGGGGTCTTCCAGGTGGAGTCCCGCGCGCAGATGGCCACCCTGCCGCGGCTGCGGCCGAGGGTGTTCTACGACCTGGTGGTCGAGGTCGCGTTGATCCGCCCCGGACCCATCCAGGGCGGCTCGGTGCACCCGTACATCCGGCGGCGCAACGGCGTCGACCCGGTCGTCTACGACCATCCGGCGATGGAGCCGGCGTTACGGAAAACATTGGGAGTTCCGCTGTTTCAGGAACAGCTGATGCAGCTCGCGGTGGACTGTGCCGGTTTTTCCGCCGCCGAGGCCGATCAACTGCGGCGTGCCATGGGCTCCAAGCGGTCGACCGAGCGTATGCAACGACTGCGTGGCCGGTTCTACGAGGGCATGCGCGCGCTGCACGGTGCCACCGACGAGGTGATCGACCGCACCTACGAAAAGCTGCAGGCATTCGCCAATTTCGGTTTTCCGGAAAGCCATGCGCTGAGCTTCGCGTCGTTGGTGTTCTATTCGTCGTGGTTCAAGCTGCACCACCCGGCGGCGTTTTGTGCGGCGCTGCTGCGCGCGCAGCCGATGGGCTTCTATTCGCCGCAGTCCCTGGTGGCCGACGCGCGCAGGCACGGGGTCAGGGTGCACGGCCCGGACGTCAATGCCAGCCTGGCGCACGCCACTCTGGAAAGCGCCGGTATGGAAGTCCGGCTGGGGCTGGGCGGCGTCCGCCATATCGGCGAAGACCTGGCCGAGAAAATGGTTGAGGACCGAAAATCCCACGGCATCTTCGCTTCTCTGCTGGATTTGACGACCCGGGTGCAGCTTTCCGTGCCACAGACTGAAGCACTGGCCACCGCAGGAGCGCTGAGCTGCTTTGGGATATCGCGGCGCGAGGCGCTGTGGGCGGCCGGGGCGGCAGCCACTCAACGGCCGGATCGCTTACCGGGGGTGGGCTCGTCGTCGCACATCCCGGTGTTGCCGGGGATGAGCGAGCTGGAATTGGCTGCCGCCGATGTGTGGGCCACCGGCATCTCCCCGGACAGCTATCCGACCCAGTTCCTGCGGTCGGATCTCGATGAGATGGGGGTGTTGCCCGCCGACGCCCTACTGTCGGTGCCCGACGGCGACCGTGTACTGATCGCCGGGGCGGTCACCCATCGGCAGCGACCGGGTACGGCCCAGGGAGTAACGTTTTTCAACCTCGAAGACGAAACCGGGATGGTCAACGTGCTGTGCACGCCAGGGGTATGGGCGCGACACCGCAAGCTGGCGCAGACAGCGTCGGCGCTGCTGATCCGGGGCCAGGTCCAAAATGCCAGTGGCGCAATCACCGTCGTGGCCGAGCGATTGGCCAAGCTCACGTTGACGATCGGTTCGAAGTCACGCGACTTTCGCTAGCCACAACATTAACTCGAGTCACTCGGCCAGGGATCAGTGCGTTATTCGATAGGAGGCCGTATGCGACATCACTTGGCGCCCCGCCCCGGCGGCGATATCGCATGCGTATCGTTTTGCAAATTCGACCCACAAGAAGTTGACGGTGCAGGCGAGACCCAGCGATGAGCTTCCGGAAATGGGCTGGGCTCGTCGAGTGCTCCGATGTCGACGTAGGATATGAGCAACGCTGCGTGGGCATTACGCGAGATCTGCCGAATAGTAGCTAGCGTATCGTCGAGAGCACGGCCGCTCGAAAGCCCCAGTCGCTCAATCAATTGGCGCATAGCGCGCTGCGTCGTCGGGTGATCCACAGTGCGCCGCCCTCTCCTCCCGAAGCGACTGTAGTCTCCAGTCATGACCTTGAACTTGTCTGTCGACGACGTCCTCGCCACCACCCGATCGGTTCGCAAACGGCTCGATTTCGACAAGCCGGTATCCCGCGAAGTGTTGATGGAATGCCTCGAATTGGCGCTCCAGGCGCCCACCGGTTCCAACTCGCAGGGCTGGCAGTGGGTGTTCGTCGAAGACCCCGACAAGAAGAAGGCGATCGGCGAGATCTACCTGGCCAATGCTCGGGGCTACCTCAGCTCACCGGCAGCGCAGTACCCGCCGGGAGATACCCGCGGTCAGCGAATGGGCGCAGTCCGGGATTCCGCTACCTATCTTGCCGAGCACATGCACGAAGCACCGGTCCTGCTGATCCCCTGCATCGAGGGCCGAGAGGAGACGTCTCCGCTGGGCGGTGTCTCGTTCTGGGCGTCGCTGTTCCCGGCGGTCTGGAGTTTCTGCCTGGCACTGCGGTCCCGGGGGTTGGGCTCCTGCTGGACGACGCTGCACCTTATTCGCGACGGCGAGAAAAAAGTGGCCGAGGTGCTGGGCATTCCCTACCAGCAGTACAGCCAGGGCGGGTTGTTTCCCATTGCCTACACCAAAGGCACAGATTTCCGGCCGGCCAAACGTTTGCCCGCCGAGGCCCTCACACATTGGAATGCGTGGTAGTCCTCTCGCCGAGTGGCCACTCGGCGGTTAAAGCTTTAGACCCCGCCGGCGAACCCGTGCTGCCGCCACGCCTCGTAGACGGCGACCGCGGCGGCGTTGGCCAAATTGAGTGAGCGTCGTCCGGTCAGCATCGGGATGCGGACGCGGTCGGTGATGTGGCCGTCGGCCAGCGTCGTCGCGTCCAGTCCGGTCGGCTCGGGGCCGAACATCAGCACGTCGCCGGCTTGATAGCTGACGTCGGTGAACAACGACGTCGCATGAGCGGTGAAGGCGAACACCCGCTGCGGTGACAGCGCCTTCCAGGCGGCGGCCAGTGACGCGTGCACGGTCACCGAAGCCAGGTCATGGTAGTCCAGCCCGGCTCGGCGCAGCTTGGGTTCGGACAGGTCGAAGCCGAGCGGCTCGACGAGATGCAGTTCGGTGCCGGTGGCCGCCGCGGTCCGGATTGCATTACCGGTATTAGGCGCGATACGCGGCGAGTAAAACATCAGCCGGAACATCTGTCGATCATGACAGTTGTCGTTGAAGAATTTGCTCGGCTATGCTTCGCGCTGTCTGGCACGAGTCGGCGAACTCTGTCTGTTCAGTAAGAATTGTGGTTTCGATAGCCGCAGGCTGGCATACTCGCAGAATTGCCAGGCGTATATCGCCCGCTCGTCGCTCGGGGCGGGCGTAATCAGCAGGAAGTCTCATGAACGACGCGCCAACACTGCATATCAGCGGAGCGGTCGCCCGCACGGACGCAGGCCGGTGACCATGTTTGCCCGCACGACGCGGGCGATTCTGTCGGCCAAAAATCACGCCGCAGGCCGCATCGGCGCTGAGTTCTCATCGGCGAAACGGCCCGCGTCGTGGTCGCTGCGAAATTGGCCGGTCCGGTGGAAAGTCGTGGCCATTGTTGCGGTGCCTTTGGTGCTGGCGATGGTTTTTGGTGGATTCCGCATCTCGAGTGCGCTGACCGACGCGCACGACCTCCGGTTGGCCGCCGATCGTGCCGAGGTGGTTCCGGCCATTACCAAATACATGTCGGCGCTCGATGTTGCATTGCTCGCAACCTCGACCGGCGGCGACGTCGAGGGTGTGAAAAAGAATTACGACGCCCGCAAACACGAGCTGCAGGCCCGGCTGGCGGAAACGAACGTTGCCGCCGATGTTGGGGCAGGGGTCAACGCGATGCTGAACGGTGGGCAGGCGTTGCTGGACGCGGTCGCATCGAAAGCCATCGGTTTGCGAGAGCGAGTGACCACCTACGCCCCGATCTTGTTGACCGCCGAGAACGCGATCGACGGATCGGTGCGTGTCGACAACGCGCAAACCCGGGCTGCGGCGCTGGGGCTGAGCCGGGCGATCGGGGCCCGCGGCCAGATGATGATGCAGCAGCTGCTGATCACCCGCGGCGCCGAGCTGCCCGAGCCTGAGCTGCGCACGTCGATGATCACGTTGGCCGGTACCGAGCCGTCGACGCTGTTCGGGATGGCTGAGGTGCTCGGTGTCGGCTCAGCGGAAGCCAAGACGCTGCAGCAGCAGATGGTCACCCGGATGGCGATCATGTCCGATCCGACCAGTCTGCTGGTCAACAACCCTGCGCTGCTTCGCTCGGTGCAAACCACCGACGGGATCGCCGCGCAGGTGATCAAGGACACCACCGCCTTGGTGACGAAATCCGTCGAGGACCAGGCCCACAACCGGCGCGACGCCGCGATCCGCGACACCGTCCTGGTGCTAGCAGCCATCGTCGCCGCACTGGCCGTCGTGCTGCTGGTGGCGCGCTCGTTGATCCAGCCGCTGCGCGTATTGCGGGACGGCGCTTTGAAGGTCGCTCACGAAGATCTCGAGCGTGAGATCACCCGCGTCCGGGCCGGTGATGAACGGCCTCCGACTCCGCTGCCGGTGCACACCACCGAAGAAATTGGTCAGGTCGCGCACGCGGTCGACGAACTGCACACCCAGGCGCTGCTGCTGGCCGGTGACGAGGCCCGACTGCGGCTGCTGGTCAACGACATGTTCGAGACGATGTCACGGCGAAACCGTTCACTGGTCGACCAACAGCTCTCACTCATCGACCGGCTCGAGCGCAACGAGGAGGATCCCGATCGCCTCGACAGCCTGTTCCGCCTGGACCACCTGGCCGCGCGGATGCGCCGCAACGGTGCCAACCTGCTGGTGCTGGCGGGCGCGCAGAGCTCGCGGGGAGATCAACGCGCGGCGGTGCCGTTGTCGTCGGTCATCAACGCCGCCAACTCCGAAGTGGAGGACTATCGCCGCGTCGAGACGGCGATGGTGCCCGACTGCACGATCAACGGCGCGGCCGCCGGCGATATCGTTCACCTGCTCGCCGAGTTGATCGACAACGCGCTGCGCTACTCACCACCGGGGTCGCCGGTCCGGGTTTCGGCTTCACAGCGCAGTGACGCGGCGGTGCTGCTCGAGATCCTCGACGTCGGGCTGGGCATGACCGACGGCGACCGGCGCATCGCTAACATGCGGCTGCGTGCCGGGGGGGAGGTCACTCCGGAGAGCGCCCGCCACATGGGTCTTTTCGTGGTCGGCCGACTCGCCGACCGGCACGGTATCCGGGTACGGCTGCGCGGCTTGTCGACCGAGCAAGCCCGATCGGGTACGACCGCCGAGGTCTATCTGCCGGCGACGTTGTTGGCCGGTGCGGATGAGGGCTACGCCGCGCCGCTCGAAACGGCGGCGGTGAGCCCAGCCGATTCGGCTGTTACGCCCGCGGCCGATCACTCGTCGGGACCTGACTACGGCGAACCTCCAGACGTTGCTGCGCTGGCGGATGCGCCGGAGCGCAACGGCTCCCATTCGACCGAACCATCGATCTCGTTGTTGCCGCGGCGCAGACCCGGATCCAGTGGTATCACCGGTGCCCCGGCCGACCAACCGGATCGCCCGTCACGACGCGAATCACTACTGCGCCGGCGGGAAAAGGCGCTCGAGCCGACTGCTGAATCCCCAGAAGCCCCTGCGGCTCAACCGGTTTCGAACACGTCGTCGTTCTTCGGATCACGGTCGCGCTTCGCCCGTCAGCAGCCCGCCGAAGCGGAGCCGGTGGCGCCGGAATTGGCAGCGCAGTCCGAGCCGCACGAGGTCGACGATGCCTGGCCCGCCGAAGCCGTCGCGCCGTCGAACGAGCCGCCGAAGACCGATCTGATCTACCAGCGGATGCTCTCGGAGTGGCTAGTCGACCCGCACGATCTGGCACGCAGCGCCGACCTGGATTGGAAGTCGGTCTGGGATCGCGGTTGGTCAGCGGCCGCCGAGGTCGACAACGTGCCTGTGCAGGCTCACACCGACCAGGGTCTGCCGGTGCGTGACCCCGGTGCCCGGCTGGTGCCCGGTGGTGCCGCGGCCGAACACAATGGCGTTTCAGGCATCGCGCACCACCGCGCAGACGAGGACAACGGAGCGGTATCGAACGGTGGATTCGATTCCTCCAGGTCCGGCCGGAACCCCGAGCAAAAGCCGGCACACGCGGCGCCGGTGCGCGACCCGGAGGCGATCCGCGCCTCGATGAGTAGCCATTTCGGCGGCGTTCGCGCAGGACGATCGCATGCCCGCCACACAGACCAAGGACCCGATCACGAATGACCCCCGCTTTCGATGCCTACGATTCGGCCCGCTCGGACACCTCCCTGGACTGGCTGGTCTCGAATTTCGCCCGCGAGGTCGCCGGAGTGTCACACGCGGTGCTGGTATCCGTCGACGGGTTGCTGATCGCGGCCAGCGAGCACCTGCCACAGGAGCGTGCGGATCAGCTCGCCGCGGTGTCGTCGGGTCTGGCGAGCCTGGCCACGGGCGCCGCCCAGCTGTTTGACGGCGGCCAAGTCCTGCAGTCGGTCGTGGAGATGGAAAGCGGCTACCTGTTGCTGATGCGGGTCGGCGACGGCTCGCATTTGGCGACGCTGGCCTCGACGTCGTGTGATATCGGTCAGATCGGTTACGAGATGGCCGTCCTTGTCGAACGGGTGGGCAACGTCGTGCAGTCGACCCGACGTGCTTCATCACACTCGTGAGTCGCGATGGACAGCCGCGAGCCACTGGGGCAGGAGCAACCCACAGCTGAGGCCAGCCTGGTCCGTCCTTACACTCTGACGGCAGGGCGGACCAAGGCGAGCGTCGAGCTTCCCCTCGAAGCACCGGTGCAGACGTTGCAGTCGGCGCTCTTTCACCGATGGCCACCCAACGACGTGCGAGGCAGGATCGTTCAACTGTGTATCAAGAGCCCGTCTGTGGCGGAGATCTCGGCCCGATTGGATTTACCGCTCGGTGTCACGCGCGTGTTGGTCGGTGATCTGGTGACTTCGGGCTACCTTCGAGTGAACCGGACGTTGACCGATCGCTCGACCAGCGATGAACGCCGCGAATTGATAGGAAGGACGCTCCGTGGCCTACGAGCCCTCTGAGCGCACGGCCCGACCCAACCCGACGCGGCGAGATACCGCGTCGACGAAGATCGTCATCGCGGGCGGGTTCGGTGCCGGTAAGACGACGTTCGTCGGCGCGGTGTCGGAAATCATGCCGCTACGGACCGAGGCAATGGTCACCGACGCTTCCGCAGGCGTCGACATGGTCGAGGCCACCCCGGACAAACGGACCACCACGGTGGCGATGGACTTCGGCCGCATCACGCTGGACGAGGATCTGGTGCTCTATCTGTTCGGCACTCCTGGGCAGCGCCGATTCTGGTTCATGTGGGACGACCTGGTGCGTGGCGCGATCGGCGCGGTCGTGCTGGTGGATTGCCGGCGCCTGCAGGACAGCTTCGCCGCGGTCGACTTCTTCGAACACCGCAAACTGCCATTTCTCATCGCGGTGAACGAGTTCGACGGCGCCCCAAGGTATCCCGTTACCGAGGTGCGTAAGGCGCTGACCCTGGCCGAAAACATCCCGGTCATCAGCATCGATGCCCGCGACCGTCGATCGGCAACCGATGCATTGATCGCGGTCAGCGAGTACGCGCTGGCAAGCTTGGCTAACGCTTGAGCCGGATGCTCCAGCGCACGTAGCCCGCGTAGAACAGCGACAGCAGCGCGAGCATCGCCATGTCGAAGAAGTAGATGTGCTTCGAGTGTTGCCACAGCGGGTCGTTGGTCGGAATCTGCTTGACCTTGACCAGGCTCGGGAAGTCGATCGACGACGCTCCCGCCGCGTAGCCCCACCGTCCGGGCGTCACCCAGGACAGCTGATTGAGACCAGCCCGCCCGGTCACCGGGATCATCCCGCCGGCCAGCACTAGCTGCGACATGATCGACACCACCAGCAGCGGCATGATCTGCTCGTTCGACTGCGCCACCGCCGAGAGCATCAGGCCCAGAATGGCTGAGGCGACACAGGTCCCGGCGACGGTGACAAACAGCGAGAACGTGGAGTTGTCAAAGAACGGAGGATGCGCTGTGGGTGCACCCTTGCCGAACCTGACGATAACGGTCGCGATCGCCGCCTGGACGGCCGCGAAAACAAAGAACACGAAGACCTTCGCCAGCAGGTAGGCCGTGGTGGACAGGCCGACCGCCTGTTCCCGGCGGAAGATCGGACGCTCGCCGATCAGGTCGCGAATCGTCAACGCGGTACCCATGAAGACGGCGCCGATGTTAAGCAGCACCATGATGTACTGCGGCTGGGTGGGTGCCAGGCCGAGCGGGTCGGCAGGACCGAGTCCCGGTTTGGGTCCTTTCACGGTCAGCGACAGTGCGCCGATCAGGAACGGCAATACCGCAAGGAACACCGAATAGCCGCGATCGGAGACGACGAGCCGAACCTGACGGCGCGCAATCGTGGAGAATTGGCGCACCAGGTCGGTGTGCACGGGTTCGCCCAAGTCTGCCGGGCTCTCCAGCGCCGGGGCTTCCGACTGTCTTCTGCCGTCGCGCTCCATGAAGCGCCGGTTGGCTTCGTCGGGATCGGCGCCCACATTGGCGAAGATGTCCGCCCAGTTGGTGGTTCCCAACGCCGCGCCGACCTGGCTGGGCGGCCCGTTGAAGGCGGTCTTGCCACCGGGGGCCACCAGCAGAATTTGGTCGCAGACGTCGAGGTAGGACACCGAGTGCGTGACCACCAGCACCACCCGGCCGGCGTCGGCGAGCTGCCGCAACATCAGCATGACCTGACGGTCCAGCGCCGGGTCCAGACCCGACGTCGGCTCGTCGAGCAGCAGCAGCGACGGTTGGGTGAGCAGTTCGAGTGCCACCGAGGCGCGTTTGCGCTGGCCGCCGGAGAGCTTGTCGACGCGGGTGTCGGCGTGTTTGGTCAGGTCGAGCTCTTCGAGCACCTGCGCGACCACTTGGGCGCGTTCCTGCTTGCTGGTGTCCGGCGGTAGCCGCAGCTCCGCGGCGTAGCCGAGCGCCTGGTTCACCGTCAGCTGGCGGTGCACCACGTCGTCCTGCGGGACCATCCCGATCCGGCTGCGCATGGTCGCGTACTCGGCGTGGATGTTGTGGCCCTCGAAGGTGACCGAGCCGGAGCTGGGGCGGGTGTATCCGGCGATCAGCCGCGACAGTGTGGTCTTGCCCGCACCCGATCCCCCGATGATCGCGGTCAGCGTGCCCGGTCGGGCGGTCAGCGAGATGTTGTCCAGCAGTTCCTTGCCGTCGATCTTGAAGTGAACGTTGTTGACTTCCAGGCCGCCGGTGCGGGTGGCGGCTTCGGTGCGCCGGATCAGGTTGCCGTCGGTGAATACCAGGTCGACGTTGCCGATCGTGATCACGTCGCCCTCGTTCAGCACCGCCGAACCGACGCGCACGCCGTTGACGAAGGTGCCGTTGACGCTGTGGGCGTCGCGGATCTCGGTGCCGAGCGGCGACTGGAGTAAAAACGCGTGATGGCGCGACGCAAGCACGTCCTGGATGACGATGTCGTTGTCGTTGGCGCGACCGATCGTGGCGGATCCCGGCGGCTTCTCCGGCGTGCCGGAGCCGGGCAGAATCGCCTGGAACATCTTGGTGGCGAGGTTGGCGACCTCCGGCGGCTTGCTGACCGGTGGTGCCATCTGAGTTTGCGGCTGCAGGTTCGGCGGCGGCGCCGGCGGGGGCTGCCGCTTCAGCGGCGGGCCGGGCGGAAAGGCCGGCGGCCGCTGGTTCCCCGCACCCGGATACATCGGCTGCAGTGGCGCGGGCGGGGTTCCCGGATGCAGTCGCGGTGCGGCTGCCGGTGGCCGCAGCACGCCCGCCGGGGGACCGGCTGCCTGGCGGACCGGCTGTGGAGGCGCTGGCCGCGCAGCCGTTGACGGTTGCACGGCGCGCATCGACGCGGTTTGCGGCGGCCGACCGGCTGCCCCGGCGTGGTGACCCACCTCGAAAGCAAGCTGCGGCCCGTCGGGATTACCGATGTTGACGGTCTGGCCGTCATGGATCTCGACCACCGGCACCCGACGGCCGTTGACGTAGGTGCCGTTCAACGAACCGTTGTCGATGGCCAGCCATCGCCCCTGCTCGAATCGCAGCAGTAGATGAGCACGCGAGATAAGCGGATGCGTGATCCGCATGTCGGCGCGCAGATCGCGCCCAACGACCACGTCATGGCCCGCGGCGAAGGTGCGTTGAGATCCGTCGTATCGGACTGTCAGCACGGGCGGTGCTGCTTGACTCATCGCCCCAACCATAGCTGCTCGGCCCAGTGCACTGACGGCGACACGGGCGGCGGCCTTGTTCAGCGGGCGGATTTGATGGCCCGCTTCCTTAGCGGGCTGTGCCGGCCCGCATCGTCAGCAGGCGTCAGGCGCGCCGGTTACCACACAGCGGGTGCGGGTGTAGATGGTGGGCATGCACCGGTTGCAGTGCGTACACGCCGAACGCACGGTGTGCGCGGCGCCGTCGGCGGCAATCCGGTTGATCAGATCGGGCTCGGCCAACAGGGCCCGGCCCATCGCCACGAAGTCGAAGCCCTCCGCCATGGCCAGATCCATCGTTTCCCGGTTGGTGATACCGCCGAGCAGGATCAGCGGCATCGTCAGCTCGGCGCGGAACAGCTTGGCGTCACGCAGCAGATATGCCTCGCGGTAGGGGTACTCGCGCAGAAACTTCTTGCCGGTCATGCGCATACCCCAGCGCAGCGGCGGCTTGAAGGCCCCGGCGAATTCTTTGATCGGTGCGTCGCCACGGAATAGATACATCGGGTTGACCAGTGAGCTGCCGGCGGTCAGTTCGATCGCGTCCAGCCCACCGTCGTCTTGCAACCACTTGGCCGTGGTCAGCGACTCCTCGATGCTGATACCGCCGCGAACACCGTCGGCCATGTTGAGCTTGGCGGTGACGGCGATCGGCGTCCCCTCTTGCTGCACCGCGCGCCGCACGGCCATGACTATCCCGCGGGCGATTTTGGCCCGGTTCTCCAGCGATCCGCCGAACTCGTCGTTGCGCCGGTTGATCAACGGGGACAGAAAGGAGCTCGCTAAATAGTTGTGGCCCAAATGGATTTCGACGGCGTCGAAGCCTGCTTCAATGGCGAACCGGGCGGCGTTGGCGTGTGCGGCGATAACGTCGTCGATGTCATCGCGGGTCGCCTTCCTGGCGAATCGCATGCCGATGGGGTTGAAGAACCGCACCGGCGCCAGGGCGGTGGCCTTGTTGGATTTGGCATTGGCCACCGGACCGGCGTGACCGATCTGCGCACTGACCGCCGCGCCCTCGGCATGGATCGCATCGGCGAGCCGGCGCAACCCCGGCACTGCCTCCGGGCGCAGCCAAAGTCCGTTGCCCTCGGTGCGACCACCCTGGGAGACCGCGCAGTACGCGACGGTGGTCATGCCGACGCCGCCGGCGGCGGGCAGCCGATGGTATTCGATGAGGTCGTCGCTGACGAGTGCGCCGGGTGTGCGGGCCTCGAATGTCGCCGACTTGATAGTGCGATTGCGCAGGGTGATCGGGCCGAGCTTGGTTGGGCTCAGGACGTCCGGAGGACTAGACATACCGGGAGCGTGCCAGACTGTGAGACGTGGGCGCAATCACGTTGGACGGCAAAGTCACGCGCGACGAAATCTTCGTCGACCTGAAGGAACGGGTGGCGGCTCTGACTGCTTCGGGGCGGACACCCGGCCTGGGCACGATCCTGGTCGGCGACGACCCGGGGTCGCAGGCCTACGTTCGCGGAAAGCATTCGGACTGCGCCAAGGTCGGCATCACCTCGCTGCGCCGCGACCTGCCCGCCGATATCACCCAGACGAAGCTCAACGAGACCATCGACGAACTCAACGGCAACCTAGACTGCACCGGTTACATCGTGCAGTTACCGCTGCCGAAGCATCTGGACGAGAATGCCGCCCTGGAGCGCGTCGACCCGGACAAGGATGCCGACGGATTGCACCCGACCAACCTGGGGCGGCTGGTGCTGGGTACTCCGGCGCCGCTGCCGTGCACCGCGCGCGGCATCGTCCATCTGCTGCGGCGCTTCGACGTCGCGATCGCCGGTGCGCACGTCGTGGTCATCGGTCGCGGTGTCACCGTCGGTCGTCCGCTGGGTCTGATACTGACGCGCCGCTCAGAAAACGCCACTGTGACGTTGTGCCACACCGGAACTCGTGATCTGCCCGCACTGACCAGGCAGGCCGACATCGTCGTGGCGGCGGTGGGGGTTCCGCATCTGCTCACCGCGGACATGGTGCGTCCTGGTGCCGCTGTCGTCGACGTCGGTGTCAGCCGCACCGACGACGGTCTGGTCGGCGACGTGCACCCGGGGGTGTGGGAGGTCGCTGGGCAGGTATCGCCGAATCCCGGTGGCGTGGGCCCGCTGACCCGTGCATTCCTGTTGACGAACGTTGTCGAATTGGCCGAACAGCGGTGAGTTTGGGTCAGCTGGTCCGATCTCAGTGGCCGATCGTGACGGTGGGACTGATCTTTGCCGTGGCATTCGCGCTGGCGGCAGCGAACTTCTGGCGTCGCGGCGCGCTGTTGATCGGTATCGGGGTAGGGGTTGCCGCCGTGCTGCGGCTAGCGCTCACCGAAGACCGCGCCGGACTTCTGGTGTTGCGCAGCAAAGGAATTGACTTTACTACGATGGCGCTGGTCGCCGCGGCGATGGTGTACATCGCCTGGACGATCGACCCGCTGGGTACCCGTTAGATTCCGGGCATCATCCCCGGCATGCCTGGCATGCCTGGGAGCTGCTGCAGACCAGATACGTTGCCGCCGAGTATGTTTGCCATCTCCTCAGGACAGTAGGTCTGTATTGCGATAGTGGTGAACATCTGGGCGAGTTGCGGTGACATGCCCCGGTGGGCGACGCCGGAGGCTGCAGCGGCAAAGCTTCCGCCCGGCTGGGCGAGCATCGGGCAGATGGACTGGCCCACGGCCATCGCGTTTCCAGGTTCGCCGTACTCGATGCCGGCGTGGCTCAGCGCGTCGATGAAGTCGTCGTCGTGCGGGTCCGCCTCCACCGGAGCCGAAAACATCGCGGCCGCGGTGATCAGGCAGCCGGCGCCCAGCAGCAACCGCACGGTCAGCGGTTGGTGGTTCAAGCGCGACATCCAGTTGCGCGTGATCTCAAGTGCCGCCATGTCCTGCTCCTCGCGTGGGGGAGTGCAACCGCGGCACTCAAGAGTTCCGGTTAAAACCCTCGTTTATCGCTGTCACGTTCACAACACGTTGATGTAAAGGTTCGCGCACGTTTCAGTCATCTCGCGACACGTCGTGCGGCGCTGCGGTTCTGGTGGTTGACAATGCGGGACGTGACGCAATCGCGGGAGGCGTGAGTTGACGCGTGAGATTTCGCGCCAGACGTTTCTGCGGGGTGCTGTCGGAGCATTAGCCGCCGGCGCAATCCTCGGACCGGGACGAGCCGGATCCGGCCGAGCCGTCGCCGATCCGATTGCCTCCGGCTGGGGACCGCTTGCCTCCGCCATCGGCGGACAGGTGATACAACCGGACAACGGCCAGTTCGGAAGTGCCAAACAAGTTTTCAACACCAACTACAACGGCTCGACGCCTGCGGTGATCGTCGTTCCGACATCGCCAGCGGACGTGCAAAAGGCGATGGCGTTTGCCGCCGCCCACAACCTCAAGGTCGCTCCGCGCAGTGGCGGACACTCCTACATCGGGGCGTCGACGGCCAACGGAACCATGGTGCTCGATTTGCGCCAGTTGCCCGGGGGAGTCAACTACGACGCCGCCAGCGGGCTGGTCACGGTGACGCCGGCGACCACTTTGTATGCGATGCACCAGGCGCTGGCCGCGGCCGGCCGGGGCATCCCGACGGGTACCTGCCCGTCGGTCGGCGCCTCCGGACACGCGCTGGGCGGCGGGCTGGGCGCCCATTCCCGGCATGCGGGCCTGATGTGTGACGCGTTGAGATCGGCGTCGGTGGTGCTGCCCAGCGGCCAGGCGGTCACCGCGTCCGCCGCCAACAACCCCGACCTGTTCTGGGCGTTACGCGGTGGCGGTGGCGGCAACTTCGGGGTGACCACCTCGATGACCTTTGCCACCTTCCCCACCAGCGATGTCGACGTGGTGAATCTCAATTTTCCGCCGCAGTCGTTCGCGCAAGTCCTGGTCGGTTGGCAGAACTGGCTGCGGACCGCCGACCGAAGCAGCTGGGCACTAGCCGACGCCACTGTCGACGCGATGGGAACGCACTGTCGCATCCTGGCGACCTCCCCGGCTGGGTCGGGGGGGAGCGTGTCGAACGCCATTATCTCGGCCGTCGGCATGCAACCGACCGGGACCGAGAACCACACGTTCAACTACCTCGACCTGGTCAACTATCTGGCCGTCGGGAACCTCAACCCGTCGCCGTTGGGATATGTCGGCGGATCCGACGTCTTTACGACGATCACCCCGGCCGCCGCTCAGGGGATCGCCTCGGCGGTCAACGCCTTTCCTCGCGGCGCCGGCCGCATGTTGGCGATCATGCACGCCCTCGACGGCGCACTGGCCAGTGTGCCGACCGGGGGAACGGCGTTCCCGTGGCGCCAGCAGTCCGCGTTGGTGCAGTGGTACGTCGAAACCGGTGACCCTGCGGCGGCGACCAGTTGGCTCAACACCGCACACCAAGCGGTGCGACCGTATTCGCTCGGCGGCTACGTGAACTATCTCGAGGCCAACCAGCCGGCGTCGCGGTACTTCGGCCCGAACATGTCGCGGCTAAGCGCAGTGCGGCAAAAGTACGACCCCGGCCGAGTCATGTTCTCCGGGCTGAACTTCTGACCTGCCGAGTGGCTAGTCGAAGGCTGGCCGTCCTCGACGAGAAATCGGATCATCTCACCTGTTGCGTTGATCAATTCCGCTTCAGGCGCGGACCGATAGTGCTGTTTCACCGGTGAGTGGACGCCAGCCAGGTTGATCGTGTCGACGACGCCGTCGAGCAGCAGCTCGCCGCGGAGCCGCTGTCGCATGTTTTGGGCGGTACTCATGTTGTTCTCCAGCCCAGGGCCGGATCGGGTGCTGCCGGAACGCCTCGACGACGATGACAATGACGATGACGATGACGATGACGGCGAGTTGCTCGACGAGCTACAGCTGTGGCGCAAGCCACGGAAGGCTCAATACGGCAGCTGACGGCGAACGTGCGGGTTGAACCCCTTCGATCCACGGTTCGGCTAGTGCGCGACTATCTGGGCAAATCTCCAGCGCTTTCTGCAAGCGCTCGCGCTACCCGCTCGCCCTTATCGGTAAGTTCCATCCAGGCGGAAAACACCCAGTCCGCTGGATCGTCATAGTGGGCCACATAAACATCGGAGATCTTTTGTATCGACTCATCGAGCGATTCGCTCCAGACAACTAGACTTCCACCTTTGCCGGACAGATCGCCTAGTTCGAATAGCCCGTCACTGACCAAGGAGCGGATCATCTCCAAGGTTTGGCGCTGCACCTCCGGCACCGCTGCCGACGGGTTGTGTCGGCTGACTTGGGAGTCGACGGCTCCGAGGTCTACGTAGTCAGCAAGCCCGTCGGTGAGCAGTTCCGCGCGAACTTTCTCAAGTGCACTGTTCATTCGGTCAATCCTTGATCTCATCATGGTGCGAATTCGGGTAAGTCGGCCAGGTCGTCTTTGCCCAATATCGGGGCTTGACCCTGGTGGCTATGCGGCGGCTGAACAAGGTGCGGAAATGCGTTCGGGTTCGGACCCATTGGAACAAACGGTTCTGAGGCGCTTGGAGCGGGTCGTGGCGCTGGTGCCTCTGCAGGCGCACGCTCAACCGGCGGAGACTCGACTGGCACACGCGGCCCAGCCCCAGGTCCTTTCGGTGAATCCGCCGCATTGACAGGGATCTCCGGCACACCGCCCCGATCTGAGTTGACGTGAATCTTCTCGTAATCTTTGTTCGGAGAACGGATATCCATTGTCGGCCCGTACTTGTCGCTCTCGCGTATGCCGACGATGGTGCCGTCGCTTAGCACGCGCTCGGTACCCGGGTAGCCACTGCCGGTGCGTTCCGTCGCACCTCGGGTAAGCCAGTTCCAAAAGTTCCGCAGATCGTTTCTACTGCGAATCTCCCAAAAGTTGTCCTTGGTGCCCTTTGGGAGGCTCTTGATCGCATCGCGGGCGTCTTGGGCCGTATGCCCGGGGCTAGGTGTCGGGGTCGGTGCTTGTTTCCAGTCGACGAGCTGAATCGTCCCGTTCCGCCGATCGGCACCGGGATGGATCGGTTTGCCGTTGTAGGTGATCGGTTTCTCGTCGAAGGTGAGGCTGCCGACATCGCCGGCGGTGGCGGTGAGCTTCGTACCGACTTCGCTATCGGTCGCGAGAAGCTGGGCAGCGCGGCTACGAATGTCGGCGGAAAAAGCCTGTGCCTGCGCTTGGCGCTGTGCCAGCTCGGCACCGTTGCGCGACGTTCGGGTGTCGGTGACCGAAAGATCCTCGCCCACAACGAAACCAGCCTGGTGGGCGTCATCTACCTTGTAGAGCACTGATCGCTGGACCGCGCTGATATCACCCGCGCCTTTACGGGCGGTCAGCGCCGCCTCACGCAACTGATCGGACCTCGAGCTCACCATCGCCTTGTCGGCGGTGCTCCGCTCAATCAGCGCGTCGCGTGCCTGGCCTTGCCAGTCCATACTCCGCGACTCCCGCCAGACCTGCCCGTAAACGCCATCCCAGCGGCCTGCCGTGGCTGTCCAGTGGTCGGCGGCCTCGATCAAATGATCGACATCCCAAGCGCGTAACTGCGAGAGGGTCGGCAGTCCGGTCGTGATTATGTGCGCCTCACAGTGATTCGCTTAGCGCGCCGAGCACGGCAGCCGAGGTTGCTTCGTTCTCGGTGTAGGCGATGGCAGCTGTTGTGGTCTTGGCTGCCGTGATCTGGGTGCGCGCAGTGAGAGCTTCGCTCGCTGCGGCTACCCCGGCATGAATTGCAGTGACCGCCGCGGCGCTGACCTGAAACGATACGTCCGGCGCTGCAGGGGTGGTGCCGGTCAGCTCAGCGGCCAGCGAGTGCCAGCCACGCGCAGTGGTGTGCAGCGCCTCCGTAGCCACCCGAAACTTTTTCACCCTCGGAAGCTTAACCCCACTTTGTGCCGTATCAAGTCGGTCGGCTCTGCAGTGATAGCCGCTACGTCGACAACGTCGCCTGTAGGCAAATCGTGACGTACGGCACCGCTACGACTCGGGCAGGGTGATTTTCTCCGGCTTGTACGTCTGACCAAAAACGCAGCGGCGCAGCGTCGTTCGTGTTTGTGGGTGGCGCCGTCGATGGTGGCCTTGCCGTTATGCACAGTTGCACCTTTATCAACAGGTAGGGCTTAGCGGACTTGTTTTCGTCGGCTGGTCGCGACATAGTTCGAACATGCGTGCGAGTAGTCGGGCAGAGATCGTCGAGGTGTTCGACGCACTCAAGGCTGACCTCAAGCGCGCCCTCGACCTGACCTTCGACGCGCTGACCACCCCGGAGCGGCTGGCGATGCTGCAATGCTGCGAGACGATGCGCCGCCAGCTGCCGGCTGTCGAGCATCCGCTGATCAACCAGGTCGCCGCGCAGGCCGGCGAGGCGGAGTTGGGCGGCATACTGGCGTCGGCGTTGGCCGACCGGCTGCGGATCACCCGCGCCGAGGCGTCGCGGCGCATCCACGACGCCGCCGACCTCGGTGAGCGCACCACCGTTACCGGCCAACCCTTGCCGCCCGTGTTGCCGGCCACTGCCGCCGCGCAACGCAACGGCGACATCGGTGCGGGCCACGTAGCCGTCATCCGCAGCTTCTGGCACCGACTGCCCGACTGCGTCGACATCGACACCCGCGTGCACGCCGAGGCTCAGCTTGCCCAGTTAGCCGGTCAGCACCGCCCCGACGAGCTGGCCAAGCTGGCTGACAAACTCACCGATTGTCTCAATCCGGACGGCGATTTCAGCGATGACGATCGCGCCCGCCGCCGCGGCATCACCGTCGGCAACCAGGGCATCGACGGCATGAGCCCGATCAGCGGCTACCTGACCCCGGAGGCTCGCGCCACCCTCGACGCGGTCTTTGCGAAGTTGGCCGCGCCGGGCATGTGCAACCCCGGAGACGAGACGCCCTGTGTTGACGGCAGCCCGCCGGAGGCCGGCGTGCAGGGTGACACCCGCAGCACCGCGCAACGAAACCACGACGCCCTCAACGCCGCCGGACGCGCGCTGCTGGCCTGCGGCGCTCTGGGCCAACACAACGGGCTGCCAGCCTCCATCATCGTCACCACCACGCTGCAAGAGCTGGAGGCCGCGGCCGGTCGCGGACTGGCCGGTGGCGGCACCTTGCTACCGATGTCCGATGTCATCCGGTTGGCCCGCCACGCGCATCACTACCTGGCCATCTTCGACAAAGGCAAAGCACTGGCGCTGTATCACACCAAACGCCTGGCCTCACCGGCTCAGCGAATAGTGCTGTACGCCAAAGATCGTGGCTGCTCGTTCCCCAACTGCGATGTGCCGGGCTATTACTGCGAAGTCCATCACGCCACGCCCTGGGCCAAAACCCACACCACCGATGTCAACGACCTCACCCTGGCCTGCGGCCCGAATCACAAAGTCGCCGAACAAGGTTGGACCGCTCGCAAAAACCGCCACGGCGATACCGAATGGATACCTCCAGCCCACCTCGACCACGGCCGACCCCGCATCAACACCTACCACCACCCGGAAAAGCTTCTCCGCAAGGAGGACGGCGATGACGAGCCGTAGACGCTCGGACCGTCAGGACAGCGTCGCTCTTACGCAAACCGTGACGTACGGCAGTGCTAGGCCGCCGGCGTTCGCCAATGCCGAATGGGTCGCCAGCAACTCACGCACCTGGTCCAGCGTCTTTGTGCGCACTTCGGTCGGCGAGGTGATGCAGTAGCTGCGAGACGCGACCAAATCGATCAATGCTTGTGGCGTAAGGTAATTCGTCCACTCGACCTGATGGCGCTCGACTTCGGTGAACGGGTCCGGCAATGTCACCCTGTTGCGGACCGGGTCGCCGTCGCGGCCGATGATATGACCCAGTTCTCGTACCCAGCCGAGGCGCTCGTCGCGGGTATTCCACACCAAACCCAGCCGCCCGCCCGGCCGCAGCACCCGCGCCACTTCCGGGATCGCCCGCTCCGGGTTGAACCAGTGCCAAGCCTGCGCGACCAGCACGGCATCAACGCTGTTGTCCGCCAACGGAATATCTTCCGCCGTACCGAGCAGTGCCGGCGTGTCCGGCAGCGACTTGCGCAGCATCTCCAGCATCTCGGTGATCGGATCGACGGCGACCACGTCCAGGCCACGTTCCACCAGCCGGGCGGTGAGCTTCCCGGTCCCGGCGCCGAGATCCAGCACGTCTGCCGCTCCGGCCGGCAGCAGCCAGTCGATCGCGTCCGGCGGGTACGACGGGCGGCCACGCTCGTACGCAGCCGCTTCAGAGCCGAAAGACAACGAGCGGGCCTGCCGGAACTGGGTCACCGTGGACACGCGCCTTCACCGATGGCTAATTCGAGGGTTTGTCGCACAAGTTGACCAACCGCTTCGGATTCGACCAGGAAGCCGTCGTGCCCGTAGACCGAATCGACAATTTGTAGTTCGCTACATCTGGGCAGCAGTTCGGCGAGTTCGGATTGCAAGCGCAGCGGGTACAGCCGGTCCGAAGTGATTCCGCCGACCACCACCGGCACCGGGCAGCCGCGCAGCGCCGCGTCGACTCCGCCGCGGCCCCGGCCGACGTCGTGACGGGACAGCGCCTCGGTGAGCACCACGTAGCTGCCGGCGTCGAAGCGGGACACCAGCTTGCTGCCCTGGTGTTCCAGATAGCTCTGCACGGCGTAGCGGCCACCCGCCACCGGGTTCTCGATGCCTTGGGAGTCGTTGGCGAAGCGGGTGTCCAGCTCGACCTCGCCGCGGTAAGTCAGGTGGGCGAAGCGGCGGGCGATGTGCAGGCCGGCGTCGGGCGTACGCCCGGTGCGGTAGTAGTCGCCGCCCTGCCAGTTGGGGTCGGCTTTGATGGCCGCGATCTGGGTGCACTGGGTGCCGATCTGGTCAGCCGTTGCGCGCGCACCCACCGCCAGCACCAGACCAGCGCCCACCCGGTGGGGATGGCCGACGATCCATTCCAGCGCCCGGGCTCCGCCCATCGACCCGCCGACCACTGCGGCGACTTCGCTGATGCCCAGCGCCGCCAGTGCGGCGACATCGGCCTCGACCTGATCTCGCACTGATATCAACGGAAACCGCGAACCCCACGGCTTTCCATCAGGTGCAGGCGAGCTCGGGCCGGTCGAGCCGCGGCAACCGCCCAGCACGTTGGTGGCCACCGCGCACCAGCCGTCGTCGGTGTCGATCGGCGCGCCCGGGCCCGCGATGCCGTCCCACCAGCCCGGCGTCGGATGACCGGGCCCGGCGGGTCCGGTGATGTGCGAATCTCCGGTAAGCGCGTGCAATACCACCACGACGTTGTCGCGGGTGGGCGACAGTTCGCCCCACCGCTGCACGGCGATGTCGACGTCGTCGATCACCGCACCGCTCTCCAGCGTCAGCGAACCGATGTGGACAACGCCTACCTCGCCTTCGGCGGGCAGCGTCTGGGTCGGCACATCCGAGATCGTCACTTCGGCCTCCTCACCCAGGCCCGCTCAGAACGCCGCCACGGCATGCGGGTCACCGCTACCGGCGGTGGCTCCGCCGTATCTTCGAGCAGCGACGAAGCCAAGCTCGAGGTCAGCCAGGATGTCGTCTATCCCCTCGATACCCACCGCAAGCCGCACCAAACCCGGGCTGACGCCGGTGGAGAGCTGCTCAGCCGGGCTGAGCTGAGCGTGGGTGGTCGACGCCGGGTGAATCACCAGCGATCGCACGTCACCGATATTGGCAACGTGGCTGTGCAGCTTCAGCGCGTTGACGAACGCCTTGCCCGCCTCGACACCGCCGGCCAACTCGAACGACAACACGGCTCCGGTTCCCTTGGGTGCCAGCTTCTTTGCCCGCTCGTGCCACGGCGAGCCGGGCAGGCCGGCATAGTTGACCGAGAGCACGTCGTCGTGGTTGGCCAGGAATTCGGCAACCCGCTGGGCGTTGGCGACATGGCGCTCGATACGCAGGCTCAGGGTTTCCAGTCCTTGCGCGATCAGGAATGCGTTGAACGGCGACGCCGCCGACCCGTAGTCGCGCAGCAATTGCACCCGCGCTTTGACCGCGAACGCGGGCGGCCCCAACTCCGCGTACACCACGCCGTGGTAGCTGGGGTCGGGTGTCGTAAATCCAGGGAAGCCGCGGTCCTGCGTCCAGTCGAAGGTGCCGCCATCGACGATCACACCGGCGATCGCGGCGCCGTGCCCACCCAGGTATTTGGTGGCCGAGTGCACCACGATGTCGGCGCCCTGGCTAATCGGCTGGATCAGGTAGGGGGTGGCGACGGTGTTGTCGACGATCAGCGGCACGCCGTGCTCGTGGGCCACCCCGGACACCCCAGGGGTATCCAGCACGTCGATCTGCGGGTTGGAGATCGTCTCAGCAAAGAAGGCCTTAGTGTTCGGACGCACCGCGGCCCGCCACGAGTCCAGGTCATCTGGATCCTCGACGAAGCTGACGTCGACGCCCAGCTTGGGCAGCGAATAGTGGAACAGGTTGTAGGTGCCGCCGTAGAGCCTGGGACTGGACACGATGTGATCACCCGCGCCGGCGACGTTCAGGATCGCGAACGTCTCGGCGGCCTGCCCGGAGGCGAGGAACAGCGCGGCCACGCCGCCTTCCAGCGCGGCGATCCGCTGTTCGACGACGTCGGTGGTCGGGTTGCCGATGCGGGTGTAGATGTTGCCGGGGATTTCCAGCCCGAACAGTGCCGCGGCGTGTGCGGTGTCGTCGAACACGTAGGACGTGGTCTGGTAGATCGGCAGCGCGCGCGCGTTGGTGGTGGGGTCCGGGTGCTGGCCGGCATGGATCTGTTTGGTCTCGAACGACCAATGCGCGGTCGGATCGGTGCCGCTTTCGGGGTTGGTTTCGGAAGTCACGTGGGTTGCTTTCTGAGGAGGAAATCGGGTGGTCGAGTGCTCGCAGCATGCGCGGGACGCCATCTGGAGACGACGTCAACCGGCAGCCAAGCGGTTAGCAACTGCGACGCACGATGAGCCAGCCCAAATAGGTGCGCATCAGGTTTCCCTGTCTACTCGGGGGGCCCGTCACGGCGGACCCGCGCTTGCCGACGTAGCCGGTTTGGCTACTCAACCTGGTCATCACCCGGGGCACCCCACCGCGGTTGGAGGGTTGCCGGCCAGCAAGCCGGGGCTTGACGCTGGCGCTCATGACCTGCCGGAAGCTTATCGCACGTTGCCGACTTCGTGCCACTGAGCCTCTTGGTGGCGACCCGCTGCGCCCGGCGTGGCCGGGCTTGCGATCGCCACTGAGCCTCCTGGTGGCGACCCGCTGCGCCCGGCTGAATCCACTTTTCGCCAGCCGAGCAGGGCTTTGCCGACGGACCCCCTTGATGGCCGCCGCTTCATCGGTACGGGATACTGGAAGTCACCGATTCAACCAAAGCACCTGAATAGATCCGACCGATAGCGACGCGGGGAGAAAGACTGTGTGCGCCGAACAGCCGACCATCATCTACACGCTGACCGACGAGGCGCCGCTGTTGGCGACGTACTCCTTTCTGCCGATCGTGCGTGCCTTCGCCGAGCCGGCAGGGATCCAGATCAAGACCAGTGACATTTCGGTAGCGGCACGGATCCTCGCCGAGTTCTCCGACTACCTGACCGACGAGCAGCGGGTCCCCGACAACCTCGGCGAACTGGGCCGGTTGACGAAGCTGGCTGACACCAACATCATCAAGCTGCCGAACATCAGCGCCTCGGTGCCCCAGCTGGTCTCCGCTGTCAAGGAATTGCAAGGCAAGGGATTCAAGATTCCCGACTATCCACAAAGTCCGAAAACCGACGAGGACAAGGAAATTCGCGACCGTTATGCCAAGTGCCTTGGCAGTGCAGTGAATCCAGTTCTGCGACAGGGAAATTCGGACCGCCGCGCGCCCCATGCGGTCAAGGAGTATGCGCGCAAGCACCCGCACAGCATGGGCGAGTGGTCGCAGGCGTCGCGCACTCATGTTGCGACCATGCGGCACGGTGACTTCTACCACGGTGAGAAGTCGATGACTTTGGACCGCGCGCGCAACGTGAAGATGGAGCTGGAGACCAAGAGCGGCAAGACGATTGTGCTCAAGCCCAAGGTGTCGCTGCGCGACGGCGACGTCATCGACAGCATGTTCATGAGTAAGAAAGCCCTATGTGAGTTCTACGAGGAGCAGATGGAGGACGCCTACGAGACCGGCGTGATGTTCTCGCTGCACGTCAAGGCGACGATGATGAAGGTCTCCCACCCGATCGTCTTCGGCCACGCCGTGAAGATCTTCTATAAGGAGGCGTTCGCCAAGCACCAGGCGCTGTTCGACGAACTCGGTGTCGACGTCAACAATGGATTGGTGGATCTCTACAACAAGATCGAGTCGCTGCCCGCGTCGCAGCACGAGGAGATCATCCGCGACCTGCACGCCTGCCACGAACACCGACCCGAGCTGGCGATGGTCGACTCGGCCAAGGGCATCACCAACTTCCATTCGCCCAGCGACGTGATCGTGGATGCGTCGATGCCGGCGATGATCCGCGCCGGCGGCAAGATGTACGGCGCCGACGGCCGGCAGAAGGACACCAAGGCCGTCAACCCCGAGTCGACTTTCTCCCGCATCTACCAAGAGATCATCAACTTTTGTAAGACCCACGGGCAGTTCGATCCGACGACGATGGGCACCGTACCCAACGTCGGGCTGATGGCGCAGCAGGCCGAGGAGTACGGCTCGCACGACAAGACGTTCGAGATTCCCGAGGATGGCGTCGCCAACATTGTCGACCTCGACACCGGGGAAGTCCTGCTGACCCAGAATGTGGAAACCGGCGACATCTGGCGCATGCCGATCGTCACCGACGAAGCGATCCGCGACTGGGTCAAGCTGGCCGTCACCCGGGCGCGAAACTCGGGCATGACAGTGGTGTTCTGGCTGGACACCGAACGGCCGCATGAGGTCGAGCTGCGCAAGAAGGTCAAGGCGTACCTGAAGGAGCACGACACCGAGGGGCTGGAAATCCAGATCATGCCGCAGGTATGGGCCATGAGATACACACTGGAGCGCGCGATGCGCGGCCAGGACACCATCGCCGCCACCGGAAACATCCTGCGCGACTACCTCACCGACCTGTTCCCGATCCTGGAGCTGGGCACCAGCGCCAAGATGCTGTCCATCGTGCCGCTGATGGCCGGCGGCGGGATGTACGAAACGGGAGCGGGCGGCTCGGCACCCAAGCACGTCCACCAACTCGTGGAGGAAAACCATCTGCGCTGGGATTCGCTTGGCGAATTCCTCGCGCTGGGAGCCTGTTTCGAAGACGTTGGTATCAAGGTCGGCAGCGAGCGGGCCAAGATTCTGGGCACGACGCTGGACGCGGCGATCGGCAAGCTGTTGGACAACAACAAGAGCCCGTCGCGCAAGACCGGTGAGCTCGACAACCGCGGCAGCCAGTTCTACCTGGCGCTGTACTGGGCCAAGGAACTTGCCGCGCAGAAGGACGACGAAGAGTTGCAAAAGCACTTCGCTGCGCTGGCCGATGCGCTGAGCGAAAACGAAGACCGCATCGTCGCCGAACTGGCTGAAGCGCAGGGTCAGCCCGTCGACATCGGCGGTTATTACCGGCCCGACGATGAGAAGACCACCGCGGTGATGCGGCCGAGCAAAACGCTCAACGCTGCCCTGGAGGATGCTCAGCGGGCTTAGTCGATGAGGTTGCGAAGCGCCTCGATGAGCTTGACCCGATCGGCGGGCGTTGCGGCGAGAGGTGCCACGGTCAACGTGGTCACCCCGGCCTCGCGGAACGCCGCCACACGTTCCTTGACGAATCCAGGTGTGCCGATCAGCGAGATGTCTCGAACGAGTTCGTCGGGCACCGCCTTGGCGGCAGCGTCCTTGTCGCCGGTCAGGTAAAGCTCTTGGATGCGGTCGGCCGCCGCGCCGTAGCCGTATCGGGTGGCCAGGGTGTGATAAAAATTCTTGCCCTTGGCGCCCATGCCCCCGATGTAAAGCGCCAGCTGCGGTTTGACGAATTCCCTTAGTGGCTCGACGTTTTCGCCGATCGCCAGCGCCGGGCCGGCATACACGTCCAGCTCACCCAGCGTGGGGTCGCGGTGGGCCCGGCCGGCAGTTAACGCCTGGCCCCACACATCCTGCGCCTTCTCCGGCAGATAGAAGATCGGTTGCCAGCCCTCGGCGATCTCGGCGGCCAGCTCGACATTCTTGGGTCCCAGCGCGGCGATCAGTATCGGGATGCGGTCCCGCACAGGCTTGTTGATGAGTTTGAGTGGTTTACCGAGTCCGGTTCCCTGCTCGGCGGGCAACGGGATGGTGTAGTGGTTGCCATGGTGTCGCAGGGTCTCGCGACGCCACACCTGGCGGCAGATGTCAACGACCTCGCGGGTGCGGGCTATCGGGGCGTCGTAGGGCACGCCGTGGAAGCCCTCGATGACCTGCGGACCCGATGCGCCCAGGCCGAGGGTGAATCGGCCGTCGGAGACATAATCCAGACCAGCCGCGGTCATCGCCGTCAGCGTGGGCGTTCGGGTGTAGAGCTGCAGGATGCCCGAGGCCAGCTCAACCCGTTCGGTGCTGGCCGCCAGATAGCCCAGCGCGCTGACCGCGTCGAACGAATACGCCTCGGGGACAAAGACAATGTCAAGCCCGGCGCGTTCCAGGTCGGCTACTTCGGTGGCCACCTCTTTGAAGCCGCCCGCGTAGTTGATGCCCAATCCGATCCGCATGTCCTCCCACTCCCTACGCCGTGGCGAACTGCTCGGCCAATGCGAGCGCGTCTTGCTGGATTCGGTCGAACTGGGCGCCCATCGCTTCCGACAACGCCGTCGCTCCGGACAGCGGCCGCACCATCACCGTGAAGTCGTCGATCAAACCGTCATCGTTGAAATGCACGAAGTCGCAACCGGTGATCCTCTTGCCCGACACGATCGTCTCGAACACGAACGCATGGTCGCGGCCATGGCTGTCCTGGATCTCGCGGACGTAGTGGAAGTCCTCGAAAACCCGCAACACGCCGCGCAGAATCGCCGCTGTGATCGGCTTGCCGACATAAGGCTTGAACGCCACCGGGCTGGTGAACACCACGTCGTCGGCGAGCATCGCCTGGATGCTCGCCTCGTCGCGCCGCTCGACCGCTTCGCGGAACGGATGCATAGAACCCACCTGACACCTCGCATAGTCAATTTGTTGAGTAGGTATGACTGACGCTAGAGCCTGGACCCGGGTAAGTCCAGCGTGCGATTAATCACTTTGTTGATTAGTCTGATGCTTTACTATTGTGCTATGTCGTTGCGGGACGCGGTGCTGGCGGCGCTGCTCGAGGGCGAGTCGTCCGGCTATGACCTGGCCAAAGACTTCGATGCCTCGGTGGCCAACTTCTGGATGGCCACGCCGCAGCAGTTGTATCGCGAACTCGACCGACTGGCCGGGCAGGGCCTCATTCAGGCACGGATTGTTCACCAGGAACGTCGGCCCAACAAGCGGATGTTTTCGCTCACCGAGGCAGGCCGCCAGGCGATCGGGGAGTTCACTGGCCGGGCGCCGAAGCCGTCGGTGATCCGGGATGAGCTGATGGTCAAGGTTCAGGCGGTCGATGCCGGCAATGCGCAGGCGGTTGGCGACTTCATCGCCGAGGGAATGCAACGGGCCGCGGCGAAAGTGCAACGCTACGCGCGGCTGCGGGCCCGCATCCTCGACGGCCGCAGCGAAGAGGAATACCTGGCCCAGGCCAAGCGGGTCGGTCCGTACCTGACGCTGATGCGCGGAATCTCGTTCGAAGAAGAGAACATCCGATGGGCAAAGCGGGCGCTGGCGATCATCGAGCAGCGTCAGGGCGCGGGGTCTGCCAGGTAGTGGGCGAGCACCGGCCGTAGCCATTCGGTGAGTCGGGCGTCATCCATTCCCGCCAGCGGCGGGACAACGAGGATGTAGCGCGCCACCGCGAGTCCCAGCAGTTGCGATCCGACCAGGGCAGCCCGCTCGGCGGCGTGATCGGGCGCGACCGCGGCCAGAGCGGGGGCCACTTGGTCGACGAAAACCTCGAGGAGGGCATCCGCGGCGACGCGATTGGTCGCGGCGGCGCGGAGCAGCGGGAGAAATGGTCCCTGCGGTCCCCACACTCCGATGAACATCGGCAGCAGCACATCGGCAATACGGTCCGGTGCGACACCGGTGAGATCGGGAAACTCGATGTCGAACCGGGACGCCGCGGCGAAAAGCTCTGCCTTGCTGCCGAAGTAGTGCATCACCAGCGCCGGATCGACGCCGGCCGCCGATGCGACCGAACGGATCGTCGTGCGTTCGAAGCCCTGGTTGCCGAACTGCGATCGCGCGGTGTCCAGGATGGCCGCCCGGGTGGCCCGTCCATCGCGTCCCACATGTGCCTTCGCCGCCATGCCAACAGTGTATTCAACAACTGTTGACACATCTGGTGCAAACGCCTACCGTCGATGTCAACAGTTGTTGAACTCATGACGAGAGGTCACTACCGTGAGCGTCGTCACCGCGATCCAGATCGGACGTGACCCGGCCGTTCACACCGTCGATGTCGTGGTCGTCGGTGCCGGCCCGACCGGGCTGACGGCGGCCGGCGACCTCGCGCGCGCGGGCCGGTCGGTAGCCGTGCTCGAACGCCGGCCCGCGATCAACCCGTCCAGCCGCGCCTTCGCCACCATGGCGCGCACGCTGGAGGTTTTCGACGCCCGCGGGATCGCCGACGACTTGCTCGCGCACGCGTACACGGCACCGGGCGTCACGATTTTCGGCGGTGCCCGCATCGACCTCACCCACCTCGACTCGCCCTACCGGTTCGCGATGATCACTCCGCAGACCAACGTCGACCAGGCCTTGGGCGCCTACGCTGTGGCGCAAGGGGCCGAGGTCCGGCGCGGTATCGAGGTCGTCGCGCTCGACCAAGACGCCGAGGGCGTGACCGTCACCGCGCGCGGTGCCGCTGAGCAGCGTTGGCGGGCAAAGTATCTGATCGGCGCCGACGGCGCGCACAGCACGGTCCGCAGGTTGGTGGACGCGGACTTCGGCGGTAAGACGATCTTGTCGTCTATCGTGCTCGCCGATGTCAAGCTAGCGGACGGGCCCGCTGATGGCGGCCTGACGCTGGGCAGTACCCGCAACGAGTTCGCTTTCCTGGCGCCCTATGACCGCCATGATGCGGACGGCTCCTGGTACCGCGCGATGGTGTGGGACCGCAACAATCAGGTTCCCGACACCCAGTCGGTGGATCGGCAGGAAATCATCGACGTCCTGGCGCGGGCGATGGGGGCCGACTTCGGTTTGCGCGAAATGGGCTGGAAGTCCCGATTCCATTGCGACGAGCGACAAGTCGCGCAATATCGGCATGGCCGGGTGTTCCTGGCCGGAGATGCCGCGCACGTCCACTCCCC
>Ga0335075_10002687_pt1 | contig 28422 bp, 26 predicted proteins | sample Lox_Sample_24_FD_206723 | JGI IMG/M metagenome (GOLD analysis project Ga0335075, IMG submission 206723) | Soil microbial communities from Loxahatchee National Wildlife Refuge, Florida, United States - Lox_Sample_2.4 | ecosystem: Environmental > Terrestrial > Soil > Wetlands | place: USA...
TTGTCGTCGTCGAATCACCCAACAAGGTGAAAACCATCAACAAGTACCTGGGACGTGACTATAAGGTCATGGCCTCGTTCGGCCACATCCGCGACCTGCCGGCCAAGAACGGCTCCGTACGGCCTGACGAAGACTTCGCGATGTCGTGGGAGGTGGACGGCCCTTCCTCGAAGCGCCTTGCCGACATTGCCAGGGCGGTCAAAGACGCCGACGGCCTGATTCTGGCGACCGACCCGGATCGCGAGGGCGAGGCGATCTCCTGGCACGTGCTGGAGGTGCTGAAGCAGAAGCGCGCGCTCAAGGACAAGTCCGTCAAGCGCGTGGTGTTCAACTCGATTACCAAGCAGGCGGTCCTCGACGCGATCGCCAATCCGCGCGATATCGACGGGCAACTGGTCGACGCCTATCTGGCGCGCCGCGCCCTCGACTATCTCGTCGGCTTCACGCTGTCGCCCGTGCTATGGCGCAAGCTGCCCGGTTCGCGTTCGGCCGGCCGCGTGCAGTCGGTCGCACTGCGACTTGTCTCCGACCGCGAGGTCGAGATCGAAAAATTCATCCGCGAGGAATACTGGCAGATCGCCGCTGCCCTCGGCACGCCGCGGGCCGATAGTTTCGAAGCACGGCTCACAGGTTTCGACGGCCAGAAGCTTCAAAAGCTCGATATCTCGTCGCAGGCGCAGGCCGACGCCATCCGCAGCATGCTGGAAGGCGCCCTGTTCAAGGCGCTGTCGGTCGAGGCGAAACCGACCAGGCGCAATCCCGGCCCACCCTTCACCACCTCGACGCTGCAGCAGGCTGCCTCGTCGCGGCTCGGCTTTTCAGCGGCGCGCACCATGCAGATCGCTCAGCGCCTCTATGAAGGCGTCGACATTGGCGGCGAGACGACCGGCCTCATCACCTATATGCGTACCGACGGCGTGCAGATGGCGCCGGAGGCGATTGCCGCCGCGCGTTCGGCAATCTCGAAAGAGTTCGGCGACAAGTATCTGCCGGATCAGCCGCGCTACTACTCGACCAAGGCGAAGAATGCGCAGGAAGCGCACGAGGCAATTCGTCCGACCGATTTCTTCCGGACGCCAACCGAGGTGCGCAAATTCGTCGATGCGGATCAGGCCCGGCTCTACGAGATGATCTGGAAGCGAGCCATCGCCAGCCAGATGCAGCCGGCCGAGATCGAGCGCACGACCGCCGAGATCGAGGCGGTCAACGGCAGCCGCGCGGCCACCCTGCGCGCCACCGGCTCGGTCATCCGGTTCGATGGCTTCATTGCCGCATACACGGACCAGAAGGAAGACGACGCCGAGGACGAAGAGAACCGGCGCCTGCCGGAAATCCGCGCCGGCGAGACGCTGAAGCGCGACAAGATCGACGTCACCCAGCACTCGACCGAACCACCGCCGCGCTACACCGAGGCGACGCTGATCAAGAAGATGGAAGAGATCGGCATTGGGCGTCCGTCCACCTATACGGCGATCCTGAAGACGCTCGAAGACCGCGAATACGTCACGATCGACAAGCGCCGGCTGATCCCACAAGCGAAGGGTCGCCTGCTTTCGGCCTTCCTCGAAAGCTTCTTTCTAAGATATGTCGAATACGACTTCACCGCATCGCTCGAGGAACAACTCGACGAGATTTCCGACGGCAAGCTCGCCTACAAGGACGTCTTGCGTGCTTTCTGGCGCGATTTTTCCGCGGCGATCGACGCCACGAAGGAGTTGCGCATCACCAACGTCCTCGATGCGCTGAACGAAGATCTTGCCCCACTGCTCTTCCCGGCACGCGCCGACGGCACCAACCCGCGCACCTGCCCGAAATGCGGCAATGGGACACTGTCGCTTCGGCTCGGAAAAAGCGGCGGCTTCATCGGCTGTTCGAATTACCCTGACTGCACCTACACGCGCCAGTTCGGCGCGGAGAATGCCGAGAACGGCAATGGCGGCGACGAAGGACCGAAGGTGCTGGGCAGGGATCCTTACACCAGCGAGGAAATCACGCTGCGTTCGGGCCGCTTTGGCCCCTACCTGCAGCGCGGCGAGGGCAAGGAAGCCAAGCGCTCAAGCCTGCCCAAAGGCTGGACACCGGATTCGATCGACCATGAGAAGGCGCTGGCGCTGCTGTCGCTCCCTCGTGATATCGGGCAGCATCCTGAGAGCGGCAAAATGATTTCGGCCGGCCTTGGCCGCTACGGGCCGTTCATCCTGCATGACGGCAAATACGCCAATGTCGAGTCGATCGAAGATGTTTTCACGATTGGCATCAACCGCGCCGTGTCGGTTCTCGCCGAAAAGGCCGCGCGCGGGCCGGCACGTGGCGGCACGCCGGCGGCGCTCAAGACGCTCGGCGATCACCCAGATGGCGGCGCGATCAGTGTGCGCGATGGTCGCTATGGCCCTTATGTGAATCACGGCAAGGTCAATGCGACATTGCCGAAGGGCAAGGACCCAATGTCGGTGACGCTCGAAGAAGCAATCGAACTCATCAACGAGCGCGCCGCCAAGACTGGCGGCGGCAAGAAGCCGGCCCGCGCGAAGAAGGCGACCGCCGCGAAGAAACCAGCAGCGAAGAAGAAGTCCACCGCCAAGAAGAAGTCGGCAGAGGAAAAGGACTAAGGTGGCGCGGCGGATTTCCGGCAAAAAAGGCGGCCGCCCCGCCGAGGGCAAAGCGGCTGCTGGCGACTTCCGCCCGACACGCGAACAGATTCTCCAGTATATCTCCGACAACCCAGATCGCGCCGGCAAACGCGAGATCGCGGGCGCCTTTTCGCTCAAGGCAGCGGATCGCATCTGGCTGAAAGACACGTTGCGCGAATTGCAGGACGAGGGCCTGCTCGGCGGCACAAAGAAGCGACTGACGCGGGCCGGCGCCCTGCCCCCGGTGGTCGTGCTCGACATTGTGGCGCGGGATTCCGATGGCGGCCTGATGGCGCGCCCGACCGAATGGTCCGAAACTGCCGGGCCTGCGCCTGTCGTCTCGATCCGCGCGCGTGGCGGCAAGGGCGCTGCGCCAGGCATCGGCGACCGGGTGCTGGCAAAGGTATTTGCGTCGGACGACAAATCCGGGCCGGCCTATACGGGCCGCGTAATGAAGGTGTTCGAGAAGCGCACCGAGGCAGTGCTCGGCGTTTTTCGTATCCTCCAGGACGGCACATTTCGCATCGAGCCCGTCGAACGGCGCCAGCCTGAGCTGATCGTCGATCCCGAATTCCGTGGGGAGGCAAAGAGCGGAGACCTGGTCGAGGTTGAACCGGTGAAGCTCGGGCGTTACGGCCTGCCGCGCGCAAAGGTGCTCGGCGTGCTTGGATCGCTGACCAGCGAGAAGGCGGTCTCGATGATCGCCATCCACGCACATGACATTCCGCATATTTTTCCGCGCGAGGTGATCGAGGAAGCCGAGGCGGTGAAGCCGGCAACACTCGCCGGCCGCGAGGACTGGCGCGCGCTGCCGCTGATCACCATTGATCCGGCCGACGCCAAGGATCACGACGATGCGGTTTATGCCGAACCGGACAGCGACGAGAAGAATGTCGGCGGCGTCATCGTCACCGTCGCGATCGCCGACGTCGCTGCCTATGTGCGGCCGGGCTCTGCGCTCGATCGCGAGGCGCTGAAGCGCGGCAATTCGGTCTATTTCCCGGACCGCGTCGTGCCGATGCTGCCGGAGCGCATCTCGAACGACCTCTGTTCGCTGAAGGAAAAGGTCGACCGCCCTGCCCTGGCGGTGAAGATGACGTTCGCAGCGGACGGGCGGAAGATCCGGCACTCGTTCCACCGCATCATGATGAAATCGGCGGCGCGTCTCGCCTATCCGCAGGCGCAGGCGGCGATCGACGGCCGGCCGGACGATGCGACCGGGCCGATTCTCGACACGGTGCTGAAGCCGCTCTGGGCCGCCTATGACGTGCTAAAACGCGGCAGGCATGCGCGCCAGCCGCTGGAGCTCGACCTGCCGGAGCGAAAGATCCTGCTCAAAGCCGACGGTACGGTAGACCGGGTCGTCGTGCCCGAACGCCTCGATGCGCACAGACTGATCGAGGAGTTCATGATCCAGGCGAACGTCGCCGCGGCGGAAACGCTGGAGGCGAAGAAGCAGGCGCTGGTCTATCGCGTCCACGATGCGCCCTCGCTCGCCAAGCAGGAGTCGCTGCGCGAATTCCTGCAGACCGTCGGCCTGTCCCTCGCCCATGGCGCGCAGCTCAAGCCCTCGCAGTTCAACCAGATCCTCGAGCGTGTGCGCGGCGCCGACAATGAGGCGCTGGTCAATGAGGTGGTGCTGCGCTCACAGAGCCAGGCGGAGTATTCACCCGAGAATCTCGGCCATTTCGGCCTGAATCTGCGCCGCTACGCGCATTTCACCTCGCCGATCCGCCGTTATTCCGACCTGATCGTGCACCGTGCGCTCATCCGGGCGCTCAGTCTCGGCAGCGACGGTCTGACGCCCGCCGAGGAAGCGCGTCTCGAGGAGGTGTCGGCGCTGATCTCCGCGTCGGAACGCCGCGCCATGGCGGCAGAGCGCGATACGGTCGACCGGCTGATCGCCGCGCACCTGGCCGAACAGGTCAACCAGACTTTTGACGCGCGCATTTCCGGCGTCACCAAGGCGGGACTATTTGTCCAATTGCCGCAGTATGGCGCTGACGGGTTTATTCCCATTTCAACGCTGGACGGCGACTACTATATCTTCGACGAAGGCGCACGAGCGCTTTTCGGCGAGCGAACGGGTAGAGGCTACCAGCTTGCGGACAAGGTTGAGGTGAAGCTTGTGGAGATCGCGCCGCTGGCCGGCGCCATTCGGTTCGAGATGCTGAGCGAGCCAAAACCACTGCCGGGGTCGCGGCGGTCGTTCCACAAGTCGAAAGGCCCACGGAACCGCGCTCGTGCCGGGCAGCCGCGATCGCGCGGCAGGAGACGATGATGGAGAACCAGGTTTTCGGCGGCGAACATCATACCGGCCGCCCGGCGCGCCCGCTGTGGGATGCGATATGGCGCGGCTTTCGCGGACGCTGCCCGAAATGCGGCGAAGGCAAGCTGTTCGCATCCTATCTGAAGGTCGTCGACCGTTGCGACCATTGCGGTGAGGAAATGCATCACCACCGCGCGGACGACCTGCCGGCCTATCTTGTCATCGTGATTGTCGGCCACGTCGTCGTTGGCGCTTTCCTCGGCGTCGAGGCGACCAGCGAGCTGTCGATGTGGCAGCATCTCGCCATCTGGGCACCGCTGACTGTCGTCGCGTCGCTGGCGCTGCTCAGGCCAATAAAGGGCGCCGTGGTCGGCCTTCAGTGGGCCAATTACATGCATGGCTTCGGCGGTGAGCGCGACATCATCGCAAGCCACCCCGAGACTTGAGAAAAGCCGCCCGAGCGGGCAAGGTGCCGTTCATGGACGGCATGACCAGGGCGGAAGTCGACAAGGCCGAATCGAAGGACTTCGCGATCGGCCGCGGGCCGCTCAGGCCGCGCGATGCGGCGACGCTTATCCTGCTTGACCGGCGCGGCGCCGACGTGAATGTCCTGATGGGCCGCCGGCATCGCGGCCACGCCTTCATGCCCGGCAAGTTCGTGTTCCCAGGCGGCAGGACTGATCCCGCCGACAGCCGCATTCAGACGGCTAGCGATCTGCATCCGGAAGAACTCGCCAAGCTGATCGGAACCGGCAGCAAGGCCAGCGCCGCGCGGGCGCGTGCGATTGCCTTGTCGGCAATTCGGGAGACCTACGAGGAAGCGGGACTGCTCATCGGCACGCCCGGTCCCTTCGCCACCACGAAACGCGATTGGCAAGGATTCGTCGAGCACAAGGTCCACCCTGCCCTCGACAGCCTCCGGTTCATCGCCCGCGCCATCACCCCGCCCGGCCGCGTGCGCCGGTTCGATACACGCTTCCTTGCCGCCTGGCGCACGGAAGTCGCGGTCGCACTGCCCGATGGCGGCCCGACGCATGAACTCGAGGAACTTGTCTGGCTGCCCATCGCCAAGGCGCGGGACCTCGATATTCCGGCAATCACCAAATCCGTGCTCGGCGACATCGAGCAACGCCTGAGGGACGATCCGCTGCTGCGGCCTGGAGGAACGGTGCCTTTCTACCGCTTCCTTCACAACCGCATGCGTCGCGACATTCTCTAGGGTTTTTCATGCCAGCACAGATTCGAGCGGATCAGCAGCCGCAAGGCGTTCAATGGCTGTCCATCATCGCAGCCATCGCCTCGATCACGCTCGTCGGCATCGTCTACGGCCTGTCGACGCCGCTTCTTAGCGTCATCCTGGAAAAGCGCGGCTTCTCGGCTTCCATGATCGGTCTCAACACGGCAGTTGCAGGTGTCGCGGCCATCGCGGTCGCGCCGATCGCAACACCGATCGCTGCGCGGCTCGGGGTCGCCACGACCATGATCCTGATGGTCGCGCTCGCCGCCATCTCCTTCGTCGGCTTCTATTTCGCCGAGGCCTTCTGGCTGTGGTTCCCGCTGCGCGCAGTGCTCAATGCCTCAATCACAGTTCTATTCATCCTCTCCGAATACTGGATCAGCACGGCCTCGCCGAACCATCGGCGGGGACTGGTGCTCGGCCTTTATGCTACTGTGCTGTCTCTCGGCTTTGCCTTCGGTCCGTGGCTGTTCTCGCAGATCGGCAGCGACGGCTTTCTCCCTTTCGGCGTGACCTGCGCTATCGCCGCACTCGCCGCGATACCGCTTCTCATCGCCATGGGTGAAAGCCCGTCCCTGGATAACGAAGAGGGGTCGGAAGGCAGCAGCTTCCTCGGCTATGTCTGGCTGGTGCCGACAGCGACGGCGGCGGTGCTGGTTTTCGGTGCGGCCGAAACCGGCGCGTTCGCCCTCTTTCCGATCTATGGCGGCCGGCTTGGCTATTCGGAGGCCGACGCCGCGATGCTCTTGTCGATGATCGGCCTCGGCAACGTCGTGCTGCAGATACCGCTCGGCCTTATCAGCGACCGTGTGCGGGATCGGCGCATCCTGCTGCTCATCTGTGCGCTGGCCGGCATGGCGGGTACCCTGCTCCTGCCCTTTGTCGCCAGCTACTGGTCCCTCGCAGCCGTGCTTCTTTTCATCTGGGGCGGCTTCATCGCAGCGCTTTACACCATCGGCCTAGCGCATCTCGGCTCGCAGCTTTCCGGCCGCGATCTGGCTTCTGCCAACGCTGCCTTCGTGTTCTGCTACGGCATTGGCATGACGCTTGGCCCGCAGGCGATCGGCATTGGCATGGACACGGCAGGACCGAGCGGTTTTTCCGGCTCGCTCGCCATTTTCTTCGCGCTTTATGCGCTTCTCGTCGGCGTCAGGTTGGTCCGGCGTCCGCGCCGGGCTTGACTTTCCGGGAACGATCCGTATTGGTCGCGCCAACTTTCCGCGGCGGGTCCAGACGGATCCTGCGGACCCAATTCCAAGACACGAATAGGCAAGACCATGGCTAAAGCCGCCAACATCAAGATCAAGCTGCTCTCCAGCGCCGACACCGGTTACTTCTATGTGACCAGCAAGAATAGCCGCACCAAGACGGAAAAGCTGTCCTTCAAGAAGTACGATCCCGTCGCCAAGAAGCACGTCGAGTTCAAGGAAACGAAGATCAAGTAATCTTCGACCGCAATCCTACCCGAAACGCCGCCTCTCAGGCGGCGTTTTTGTTTGCACAAAATCACGCATAATCAGCGTGCTAAGAGCAGTTTTTGAAGTGAAACGTTAAAGGGGGCCGGTCGGCGAACTGGCAGCGGTACGAGGAGGCCACTATGTGCCAGCGCCGGCCGGCCGACCCCACGGACCCAGGAGATGCGGCGGACCTGAGCATCATGGGGTATGCTGCGGACGGCAGTGGTTTGATTGACCCTCGTGCCCCTGCGTCCGACTTCCCGAGCGGGACACTCGCGCAAAGGCGCAGGAAAATCAATAGTTTCTTAACCAGTGAGGCCGAATCGACGGTATTAAGGTAAATTTGCAAACGCTTTCCGCGCGGCTCAGGGAGCCGGCTAAACGCCAAAAATCTGCTCAGGCAGCCTTGGCGACGACGCGATTTCTTCCACCCGTCTTGGCCTCATAGAGGGCAATGTCGGCGCGCTTCATCAACTCTACGACTGTATCTCCAGTTTTTCTCAAAGACGACACGCCGACGCTTACCGTCACTTCGATCGTCTTGCCGGAGCTGCCGATTACAAACGGCGTCTGGGCGATCTCGGCACGAATGCGTTCAGCAACCTTCTCGGCGATCTGCGCATCGGTATCGGGCATGACGACAACGAACTCTTCGCCGCCGAACCGGCAGGCAAGGTCGATGCCGCGCACGTTCTTCCTCAGCCGCCGCGAGAACTCGCGCAGCACGTCGTCGCCGCCGTCATGACCGTGCGCGTCGTTGATCGATTTGAAGCGGTCGAGATCGGTGATCATGATCGACAGCGGACGTCGCCGCGCCGTCGCGCGATCGACGAGCGTCTGGAGATGGCTGTCGAGATAACGTCGATTGTGCAAACCGGTGAGACCGTCCGTCACTGCCATTTCGATCGTCTGAGTCACTGATGCGCGCAGTTCATCATTGTAACGTTTGCGCTTCACCTGCGTGCGAAGCCGCGCCGTCAACTCCTGCTGATCTACCGGACGGGTCAGGTAGTCGTTGATGCCAAGATCGAGCCCGCGGATGATGCGCTCATCTTCGCCTAGGTCGGCGAGCAGGATGATCGGCAAGGTGCGTGTGCGATCGAGCGAACGAAGCTGCGAGCAGAGCCGCAGCGGATCGTAAGCCTTGAACGCAGTCGAAATCAGCACACATTCGTAAGGCTGCTCGGCGGCCTGGAAGAAACCAAGCTGCGGATCGCGCTCGACATCGACATCAAACACGTCGTTCAGCATCGCGACGATGCCGTTGCTCGACGCCTCGCGTTCGTCGACCAGCAGCACTTTCGGCATCGTTTCGTCGGAGGTCTGCTTGTGGCTCAACAGCTCTTCAATGCCGATATTGCGCGTGGTTGAGGCGCGCAGCCGCAGTTCATCGGTCAACGTCTTCAGCCGGACCAGGCTCTTGACGCGCGTCATAAGCTGCAGGTCATTCACCGGCTTGGTGAGGAAATCATCCGCACCCGCCTCAAGACCGCGGATACGGTCCGCGACCTGATCGAGCGCCGTGATCATGACGACAGGAATGTGCGACGTCGCCGGATCGCTTTTCAGCCGACGGCAGACCTCGAAGCCGTCCATATCCGGCATCATCACGTCGAGGAGCACGACATCGACTTTGCCGTTCTCGCATGTTTCGATCGCTTCCGGTCCGCTGGTCGCCTTGAGCACTTCGAAATATTCGGCAAGCAGCCTGACTTCGAGCAGCCTGACATTGGCGGGCACATCGTCGACGACAAGAATGCGGGCGGTCATTGGACTGACGAACTCCGGACGGGCGCGCTTCGCATCATGCGTCGCCCAAATAGGATTTGATCGTTTCGATGAAGCGGGGAACCGAGATCGGCTTCGAGATATAGGCCTCGCAGCCTCCTTGCCGAATCCGCTCCTCGTCCCCCTTCATGGCGAAGGCGGTCACGGCGATGACAGGGATCGTATGGAGCTCGTCATCTTCCTTCAGCCACTTGGTCACCTCGAGCCCCGAGACCTCGGGCAGTTGGATGTCCATCAGGATCAGGTCGGGTTTGTGAGTGCGCGCCAGGTCGAGCGCCTCGAGCCCGTTGCGAGTGCGCACGGTATCGTAGCCGCTCGCCTCGATCAGGTCGCGGAAGAGCTTCATGTTGAGCTCGTTGTCTTCGACGATCATCACCTTCTTTGGCATCAATCCGTCCAGCCGCCTTCCTTGCACGGACACGTCAAAACGATCGCCGCGCGCGAGACCGCGATTCCTTCACCGCAGGATAGTCTAAGATAATTGACGAAACGGTAATCAATCGGCCGTTCGGGCAGGTTGTCCAAAGGCTTGCCGTGCAAGGGCGGAAGCGGTACTGCCCGAGACGAATTTGAGAGAAAAGCGGCCGAAATGCTCAAAAAACCGCAAAAAGACGAAAATGCGGAGCAGATTGCCATCGTGGCCCTGGGTTTTGTCGCTGGCGACCCTGAGCTTCTGCCGCGTTTCCTGACGCTGACCGGCATCGATCCGGCAGGTATCCGCGCAGCCGCGCGTGAGCCCGGCTTCCTCGCCGGTGTCCTGCAGTTCATCCTGGCGCACGAGCCGACACTGATGAAGTTCGCCGAAGAGACCGGCACCGACCCGGCGGCGGTCGGAAAAGCGCTGCGTGCCTTGCCAGCCGGTGACGGCCACTACGACCAATCCATTTAGCCAGGCAATTCCATGAGCGACGATCCGGAAACCGCACGGCAGATTGCCGAACTGTCTCTCGACACACGGCCCTTGCTGGTGCTCGACGTGGACGACGTCGTGCTGGAATTCTTGCCGCCCTTCATGCGCTATCTCCACGCCCAGCAACTGGAACTCAAGCTCGATTCGTTCAAGCTGCATGGAAACATCCGCGAGCTGAAGGACGGCGCGGTCGTGGAGAAGGAGAGAGTTAGCGGGCTGATCACCGAATTCTTCGACCTGCAGGCGGAATGGCAGATGCCGGCGCCGGGTGCTGCGGAAGCGATCGGTGCGATGGCGAAAAATGCCGAGATCGTCATGCTGACCGCCATGCCGCACCGGCATCGCGAGATTCGGCGCAAGCATCTCGATGCGCTCGGCTTCCCCTACCCGCTGGTGACGACCGAGAAGGCCAAGGGACCTGCGCTCAGATTGCTGCGTGGCGAGCATCCGCGGCCGGTCGCCTTCGTCGATGACATTCCGCACAATCTGGTGTCCGTACGCGCCGCGCTTGCCGATGCGAGCCTTTTCCACCTGATCACGATGCCGGGCCTGCGGGCACTTCTTCCGCCGCTGCCGGAATCGATCGTTCCGGTCGACAGCTGGGACGAAGCCGCGCCGAAGGTCGCCGCGTCGCTCGGGATCTAGGGCTACAATTCCAGGCGCATCAGCGGCCGCCCCTTCCGGCGCAGCGCGACCTCTTTGAACCCCGCTCTCTCAAACACACGTGTCGAGCCGACGAACAGCGCCATGCCGCTCGTGTCGTTCGACTGATCCATCGGGCACGCTTCGACGACTCGCGCGCCGTTCTCGCGTGCAAAAGAGATGCCGGCATTCACCAGCCCGTGCGTTATCCCCTGCCCGCGCGCGCTCTTGCGCACGAAGAAGCAGGAGATCGCCCACATGGCCGGGTCACCTGCATCCGCGGTATCGAGCGGCGCGGAACTGCGGCGGACGCTGTTCCACTCAGGCACATCGGCGCGCGGGCCGATCTGCATCCAGCCCACCGCTTCGTCGCCCCTGAAGGCCAGGAGCCCGGGAGGCGGTCCGACATCGATGCGCGTTTTGATCACATCCTTGTTGCGCCGGCCCGTGCTGCCGCGCCGCACCGCCGGAGGCTGGCGGAAATAGGTGCACCAGCAGCCGTAACACGCGCCTTGCTTGCCGAAGAGATCTTCGAAGGCGGGCCATAAGTCAGGAGTCAGTGGATAAAAATGCTTCTGCATCGGTCCTCCATGCAGGTCCGATTGCACGCGCCGGGACGCTGCACTACGATTTCCGATGTTCTCTTTATGTTCGCATTGATGGACCACCCTGTCAATCACATCGAGCCGGGATTCTGCCGCGACTGCATGGCCGCCGAGACGGGCCCGGGCAGGCGTTGCGGGCGCTGCGGCAGCCCGCGACTGGTCAGGCATCCAGAGCTCGAAACGCTGCACCTGGCGCATATCGACTGCGACGCGTTCTATGCGGCGGTCGAGAAGCGCGACAATCCGGAGCTGCGTGACAAGCCCTTGATCATCGGTGGAGGCAAGCGCGGGGTCGTGTCCACCGCCTGCTACATTGCGCGCATCAAGGGCGTGCGCTCAGCCATGCCGATGTTCAAGGCGCTGGAGTTGTGTCCGGAAGCGACCGTGATCCCGCCCAACATGGAGAAGTACGTTGGGGTTGGCAGGCAAGTCCGCGCCATGATGGAAGCGCTGACGCCGCTGGTGCAGCCGATCTCGATCGACGAGGCGTTCCTCGACCTGTCCGGGACCGAGAAATTGCATCGCCGGCCGCCGGCGCTCGTGCTTGGCCAGTTCGCGCGCGACGTCGAGGAACAGCTGGGCATCACCGTTTCAGTCGGCCTCTCCTACTGCAAATTCCTGGCGAAGGTTGCGTCCGACCTGAACAAGCCGCGCGGCTTTTCGGTCATCGGCGAAGCCGAAGCGCGTGGCTTCCTGGCAGGCCAACCGGTGTCGCTGATCTGGGGCGTCGGCAAGGCGTTCAACGCCACGCTGGAGCGCGATGGAATCCGCACCATCGGCCAATTGCAGAAGATGGAACTCGGCGACCTCATGCGACGCTACGGCTCCATGGGGGCGCGGCTCTATCATTTGTCGCGTGGCGAAGACGTGCGCCGCGTGCATCCCGACGAGGATGCCAAAAGCATCTCTGCCGAGACGACGTTCGACGCCGACATCGCATCGCTCCCCGATCTTGTCGCGACCCTGCGCGGCCTGTCGGAAAAGGTCTCCTCGCGTTTGAAGAAATCAGCGCTGGCCGGTCGCACTGTGGTGCTGAAGCTGAAAACGCGCGACTTCAAGCTGCGCACGCGCAACCGTCAGCTCGGCGATCCGACCCAGCTCGCCGACCGCATTTTCCAGACCGGCGTGTCGCTTCTGGAAAAGGAAACGGACGGAACAAAATTCCGGCTGCTCGGGATCGGCGTCACTGACCTCACGGATTCAGAAAAAGCCGACCCGCCGAACCTGATCGACGAGCAGGCCCGCAAACGAGCGAAGGCCGAGGGCGCTATGGACCGGCTGCGCGGCAAGTTCGGACGGCACGCGCTCGAAACCGGCTACACCTTTGGCAAGGGCCGCAAGGCGCACCCGCCCGAACCCATCGACGAGTAAATCAGCCGTCGACCATCTCGATCAGGTAAGAACATCCGGCCAGCACCTTGCCTGGGTGCGACTCGACCGTTGAGACATTCAACGCGACCCTGGTGCGGATCTTCATGCCGTTGTTCTCGTCGGTCGCATCGGCGATCACTTTCTCACCGAGAAACTGGCCCGGACTCGCTGGCGTTGTGGTGACGCCAAGCGCCGTTGCCAAGTCCTCCGGCGCGATGCGGTCGAATATCGCCATTGGCCCGGTTGAGGTGAGCGCAATGCTTCTGGTCGTGTGCCCGAACACTGATAGGTCGTCGGTTAAAGCGTATTCCTGGAGGAACGGATTTTGCGAGGCCACGACCGCCCAGCCTAATGCCTCGATCGAGGACGGATCACCCATCAATGAGAATGCCAACTGGCCCCAGTCCTGCGGATCGGCACGGCATTCGATCAGCGCCGGCAGATCGATCGCAGGCTGGGCTGACGCAGGGAGAACAACAAACGCAGTGAAGAGAGCCGGCAGGAATTTGTGCATCTGGCCGCTTTAACTCATCCGCTGGCTCAGCGGAACGGGTTTGGCTAGGCGGTTGCCAGCCGTACCTGTCACTGCCAGATAGCCGCCATGAATTCCGAATACTCCGCGCCGAAGGCTGTTCTCTGGATGGCCGGCTCCATTACCTGCTTCCTGGTCATGTCGATCGCGGGCCGCGCTGCCAGCAAGGAAATCCATGTCTTCCAACTGCTGGAGATGCGGACTGTCATCGGCCTGCTGATGCTCTACCCGTTGATCCACTACGCCGGCGGACTCGCCGCCATGAAGACGACGCGCCCGGTACAGCACATATCGCGCAACGTGGTTCACTATGCCGGGCAGTTCTCCTGGTTCTATGCTTTGACACTGATCCCGCTGGCCGAACTCATCTCCATCGAGTTCACCATGCCGTTCTGGGGCGCGATCCTCGCGGTGATGTTCCTTGGCGAGAAGCTCAATGCCTGGAAAATCGCAGCGATCGTGCTTGGCGTTGTCGGCGTCGCCATCATCGTGCGGCCGGGTGCGGCTACAATCGACACCGGCCACATGGTGATGCTTTTCGGCGCATTCTGCTTCGCCATCTCGGTCGTCATGGTGAAGTCGCTGACGCGCACCGAGAACGTCGTGCGCATCATCTTCTGGATGCTCATCGTCCAGACTGTCATCGGGCTGGTTCCGGCAATCATCGTCTGGAAGACGCCCTCGTCCGCCATCTGGCTACCGATCGTGATCGTGGCGTTCACGGGCACGTTCTCGCACTACTGCATGACGCGCGCTCTGACGCATGCGGATGCGACCTTCGTCATGCCGATCGATTTTCTGCGCGTACCGCTCTCCGCGGCGATCGGCTACGCGCTTTATGCCGAAAACATCGACATCTACACCGCGGCGGGCGCCGCGCTGATCCTCGGCGGCAATCTGCTCAACTTGTTTGCACGGCCGCCGCTTACGCCGGAGCAGGCGACAGTCGCAAAACCCTAAGCGCCGCCGCTAGACCAGTTCGACCTCGACGACGCCGGGAACGGCCCGCATGGCCGAGGCAATGCGCGGATCGATGCGGTAGCGGTCGCGCAGCTCGATTTCGACCTCGCCCTGCCCCGCCTCCTTCACCACGACGATACTCACCTGCGCTTCACCCTTGTGGGTCAGACGCGCCGTGAGCGAATCGAGTGGCGCGGAATCGCGGAGGAAGATGCGCAACGCCTTCTGCACCCGACTTGCCATGTCGTCGAGCGCTTCCACGGTCTGGATGCGCAAGTTCACGCCTTCTGGGCGATCTTCGGCCTGCACGGTGATAACCATGGACTTTCCGGGCTCCAGCATGTCGCGGTACTGCGCAAGGCCTTCCGAGAACAGCACGGCTTCGTATTGTCCCGTGGTATCGGAGAACTGCACGACGCCCATTCTGTTGCCGGTGCGCGTCTTGCGCTCCTGCTTGGCCGTCACCGTGCCGGCAAGCCGGCCGGCGGCCGCGCCGCGTTTGACGGCGAGTGAGAACTCAGCCCAGGTCTGGACGCGCATGCGCTCGAGTGCTGTCTTGTATTCGTCGAGCGGATGCGCCGACAGGTAGAAGCCGACCGCCTGGAATTCGCGGTGTAGCCGCTCGGCGGGCAGCCAGGGTTCGGCCTGCGGCAGGTGCAGCGTCTGGGTTGGCCCGGAGATCATCGTTCCAAAAATGTCAGCCTGGCCGGACACCGCATCCTCCTGGGCGCGGCTCGCCATGCCCATCATCCGCTCGACACCTGCCATCATGGCCGGTCGTTCGTGGCCGAAACAATCCAGCGCACCGGCCGCGACCAGGCTTTCGAACACACGTTTGCCGACGATCCTCGGATCGACGCGTGAGCAGAAATCGGCGAGGCTGACGAACGGCTTTTCACCGCGCCTCGCGACGATATGCTCGACCGCGGCGTCGCCGACCCCTTTGATCGCCGCGAGCGAGTAGAAGATCCTGTTTTCGCCCACCTCGAAGTCGCGATACGACGTCGTGACCGACGGTGGAACCACTTCGATGCCGAGGCGCAATGCGTCTTGGCGGAAATCCGCCAGCTTGTCGGTGTTCGACATGTCCAGCGTCATCGAGGCGGCGAGGAACTCCACCGGATAGTGGGTTTTCATGTAAGCCGTCTGATAGGAGACGATCGCGTACGCCGCGGCGTGCGACTTGTTGAAACCGTAGTCGGCAAACTTCGCCAGCAGGTCGAAAATGAAGTCGGCTTGCAGCTTCGACACCCCGCGCTCGACCGCGCCTGAGACGAAGCGCTCGCGCTGCTTGTCCATCTCGGCGCGGATCTTCTTACCCATTGCGCGGCGCAGCAGGTCCGCTTCGCCGAGCGTATAGCCGGCAAGCTCCTGCGCGATCTGCATGACCTGTTCCTGGTAGACGATGACGCCTTGCGTTTCGGCCACCAGATGATCGATCTTCGGGTGGATCGAGGTCTTTTCTTCCTCGCCATGCTTGCGCGCATTGTAAGTCGGGATGTTCTCCATCGGCCCCGGCCGGTAGAGCGCAACCAATGCGATGATGTCCTCGATGCGGTCAGGCCGCATGCCGATCAGCGCCTTGCGCATGCCCGCACTTTCCACCTGGAACACGCCGACGACCTCGCCGCGAGACAGCATGTCGTAAGTCGGCTTGTCGTCGAGCGGGATAGCCGCGAGATCGATGTCGATCCCCCTGCGGCACACGAGCTTCACGGCGCGGTCCAGAACCGTCAGTGTCTTCAGGCCAAGGAAGTCGAATTTCACCAGCCCGGCGTCTTCGACCTTCTTCATATTGAACTGCGTGACCGGCATGTCGGAGCGCGGGTCGCGATACATTGGCACGAGTTCCGACAAGGGCCGATCGCCGATCACGATGCCCGCCGCATGGGTCGAGGCGTGCCGGAAGAGACCTTCAAGCTTCTGCGCGATCTCCAGCAGCGTGTTGACGATCGGCTCCTTCTCGGCCTCCGCCGCAAAACGCGGCTCGTTGGCGATCGCGTCGGCCAGCTTCACCGGATTGGCCGGGTTCTGCGGCACCATCTTGGTCAGGCGATCGACCTGGCCATAGGGCATCTGCAGCACGCGGCCGACGTCGCGCAGCACGGCGCGCGCCTGCAGCGTTCCGAACGTGATAATCTGCGCGACCTGATCGCGGCCGTACTTCTCCTGCACGTAGCGGATGACCTCGTCGCGGCGGTCCTGGCAGAAGTCGATGTCGAAGTCGGGCATCGACACGCGGTCCGGGTTGAGGAAACGCTCAAACAGCAGAGAGAAGCGCAGCGGATCGACGTCCGTGATCGTCAGCGCATAGGCAACAAGCGAGCCCGCGCCCGATCCGCGACCCGGACCGACCGGAATATCGCGCGCCTTCGCCCATTTGATGAAGTCGGCAACGATCAGGAAGTAGCCGGGATACTTCATGCGCTCAATGATGCCGAGCTCATAATCGAGACGTTCGCGATATTGCTCTGCCGTGTAACCCTCGGTTACGCCATGCTTGGCGATACGCTCCTGAAGGCCCTGGTGTGCCTGCCGGCGCAATTCGTCCGACTCCGCCGTCTCCGTGTCGCCTTCCCGCGCGGCGGTGAAGCGTGGCAGGATCGGCGCGCGGTTCTTCGGAAAGAACGAACAACGCTGTGCGATTTCGATCGTATTGTCGAGCGCTTCCGGCAGGTCGGCGAACAATGCCGCCATTTCCGCCTGGCTCCTGAGGTAGTTGTCCGGCGTGAGACGGCGGCGCTTGTCTTCGGCGATGACCGAGCCTTCGGCGATTGCAATTAGCGCGTCATGCGCGTCGAAATCATCCCGGGCGTGGAAGAAAGCCTCGTTGGTCGCGACCAGTGGCAGGTCGTGCCGGTAGGCAAGTTCGACAGTCTCCGCCTCGACGTTCTTGTCATAACCGCCAAGCCGCTCGAGCTCGACATAGAGCCGGTTGCCGAAAATGCGCTTCAGATCGAGCAGCCTCTCTTCGGCGATGTCCGGAGCACCCTCCCTGATCGCACGGCCGATCGGTCCACGCGGACCACCAGTCAGGCAGATGATGCCACTTGCGTTTGCCTCCAGCCTGCCGAGCGGCAGTTGGATGGGGTCGCCGGGATGCGACTCCAGATAGGCGGAACTGACCAGCCGGACGAGGTTTCCGTAGCCGGCTTCGTTCGCCGCGATCAGCACGACCGGGTATAGCGCCGGAGCTGGTTTTTTCTGCAAAGACTTCGGCCCGCCATCGTCTCGCGGCGCGAAAAAAAGGTCCACCTGGCAGGCGATGATGGGCTGGACGCCCTCCTTCGCCGCTTTTTGCGCGAATTCGAGCGCGCCGAAGAGGTTGTTCGTGTCAGCGACCGCGATCGCCGGCGCGCCATCGGCGACCGCGTGATCGACGATCTTCGGCAATTGCAGGGCGCCTTCCAGCAGCGAATAGGCCGAATGGACCCGCAGATGGATGAACGGCCGCGCCACAACAGGCGGGTTCTTCAGCTCTGCAGCGGCACGCCGCAGAGGATCGCGAATGTAGGTGTCGGAGGCCATTCGGCCAGCATATGGGATTCGCGGCGGCGCTGCGACAAGCCTTTGCCGCCAACCCACAGCTCTGTCAGTTGACAGCGCTCGCCGTCAGGATGCCCGCGACCAGGCCGGCCAACGCATCGGGCCGCTCGGCAATCGCCGCAGCGCCGGCGTTTTCCAACTCTGTGCGGTCACCAAACCCCCAGAGCACGCCGATCGCCTTCATGCCGTTCTTCTGCGCGCCGACAACATCGTGCAGCCGGTCACCGATCATCACGCTCTTGGCCGGATCGAGGCGTTCGGTTTTGACAATGTGTGCGATCAGCTCACCCTTGTCGGCGCGGCTCCCATCGAGTTGTGAGCCGTATATCTCGTCGAAAAACGGCGCGAGCCCGAAATGCTCGACAATCTCCCGGGAGTAGGTTTCGAGCTTGGAGGTCGCGACGGCGAGGAAATAGCCGGCATCGGCCAGCGACGCGACCGCCTCGACAATGCCCGGGATCAGTTCGTTCTCGAATTTGCCGACGTCCGCATATCGCGCGCGGTAGAGCCGCAGGCATTCCGCCGAGAGAGCTGCATCGTCGCTTGCCAGCAGCTTCGGAAACGTGACCTGCAAGGGTGGACCGATATAGGCCCGAAGCGATTCCGCTTCAGGCACGGGATAGCCGAGCGTCTGCAACGCATACTGTATCGAGCGCGAAATGCCGAGGAACGGGTTGGTCAGCGTGCCATCGAGATCGAACAGGACTGCCGGCCGATCCGGCTTGGCCGGCATCATGCGAACTCCATGATCACCGCGTCCACCGCCAGGCTGTCGCCCGGACGCGCGTTGATTTTCGCGACCGACACGTCCCGTTCGGCACGCAGCACGTTTTCCATTTTCATTGCCTCGACCACGGCAAGCGTCTCGCCGGCCTTCACGTCCTGACCGGCCACCACCGCGATGGAGACGACGAGCCCCGGCATCGGGCAGAGCAGCATCTTCGACGTGTCCGGCGGCACTTTTACCGGCATCAGCCGCTCATAGGCCGCAGTCTTTGGCAGCATCGCGCGGGCTTCGACCGCCATGCCTTTCCAGGCGATGCGCACGCCATTCCGGGAGGGCCGGACCTGCGCCGTGACCGGGTGGCCGCCGACGCTGCCGCGCCAGACGATCTCGCCGGGCCGCCAGTCGAACGAAACGGGCAAGCTCTCCACGCCTTCGAGAACCAACTCAAGAGTGGACGTGGAGTCGCCCTTGATCAGGATCGGCAGGTAATCGTCGCCGACCTTGGCCACCCATTCGCGTTTCAGCCGGCCGGAATGCGGCGCCAAACGTCCACCGAGACGATCGAGCCGGTCCTTGCGAAGAAGTTCAACAGATAGCGCGATCGCTGCAAGCACGCGCCTGTCGTCGATGCTTGGGACGATCGGCGCAAAACCGTCGGGATATTCTTCCGCGATAAATCCAGTCGAGAGCCGCCCTTCCCGCCAGCGCGGATGCTGCATCAGTGCCGAAAGGAACGGAATGTTGTGTTCGATGCCGTCGACGACAAAGGCGTCGAGTGCGTCCGACATTGCGTCAATCGCTTCCAGCCGCGTCGGCGCCCAGGTGCAGAGCTTTGCGACCATCGGGTCGTAAAACATCGATATCTCGGAGCCTTCGGTGACGCCGGTGTCGTTGCGAACAAGCATATCGCCGGTCTTGCCCTCCACCGGCGGCCTGTAGCGTGTCAGCCGGCCGATCGAGGGCAGGAAATTGCGGTACGGGTCCTCGGCGTAAAGCCGGCTCTCCACCGCCCAACCGTTCAGCTTGATATCGGCTTGCGCGATCGAAAGCCTCTCGCCGGCCGCCACGCGGATCATCTGCTCGACCAGATCGATGCCGGTGATGAGTTCCGTTACCGGATGCTCGACCTGCAGCCGCGTGTTCATCTCGAGAAAATAGAAGTTCTTGTCCTTGTCGACGATGAACTCGACCGTGCCGGCGCTCTGATAGTCGACAGCCTTGGCCAGCGCGACGGCCTGCTCGCCCATGGCGCGGCGCGTCTTCTCGTCCAGAAACGGCGATGGCGCCTCCTCGACGACCTTCTGGTTACGGCGCTGGATCGAACATTCGCGCTCGCCGAGGTAAAGTGTGTTGCCATGTGCATCGCCGAGCACCTGGATCTCGATGTGGCGCGGCTCGACCACGAATTTTTCAATGAAGACGCGGTCGTCGCCGAACGAGTTCTTCGCCTCCGAGCGCGCCCGGTCGAAACCGTCGCGAACCTCGGCCTCCGACCAGGCGATGCGCATGCCCTTGCCACCACCGCCGGCGGAAGCCTTGATCATGACGGGGTAACCGATCTCGCCTGCGATCTTTTCCGCATGATCGGCGTCTTCGATGACGCCAAGGAAGCCCGGCACTGTGTTGACCTTCGCGGCGTTGGCGAATTTCTTGGACTCGATCTTGTCGCCCATCGCCTCGATCGCCCTTGGCTTGGGGCCGATGAAGACGACCCCTTGCTTCTCAAGCGCTGCGCAGAACGAGGCGCGCTCGGACAGGAAGCCGTAGCCGGGATGAACCGCCTCGGCGCCGATGTCCTTGCAAGCAGCAATGATCTTGTCGGCGACGAGGTAGCTTTGCGCTGCCGGAGGCGGACCGATGTGCACCGCCTCGTCGGCCATTTCGACGTGCACCGCGTCGCGATCTGCGTCGGAATAGACCGCTACCGTCGCGATGCCCATCTTCTTCGCCGTCTTGATGACGCGGCAGGCGATCTCGCCACGGTTGGCGATCAGGATTTTCTTAAACATTCCGATGCGATTTCCCTCTTCGCCTGAACCTTTTATGGGCTACCCACGGACGGTCAAGGGCGCGATCCTCGTAAACCGGCTGTGCGTCTCCTGGTCAAATCGATTTTGGACGTCGATCGGGTTGATCGGTCTGCCAAAACCTGAAATCGTAAGGTTCCTCAGGAGGACATCAGGCATGAAGACACGCGCCGCCGTTGCCGTGGCCGCCGGCAAGCCGCTGGAGATCATGGAGGTCGACCTCGAAGGGCCGAAAGCCGGCGAGGTGCTGGTCGAGGTGAAGGCAACCGGCATCTGCCACACAGACGAGTTCACCTTGTCGGGCGCGGATCCTGAAGGGCTGTTCCCGGCAATCCTGGGGCACGAAGGCGCAGGTGTGGTCGTCGATGTCGGACCGGGCGTGACGAGCGTCAAGAAGGGCGATCACGTCATCCCGCTCTACACACCCGAATGCCGGCAGTGCCCGTCCTGCCTGTCGCGCAAGACCAATCTCTGCACCGCGATCCGCGCCACGCAGGGCCAGGGCTTCATGCCGGACGGCACCAGCCGTTTCTCGATCGGCAAGGACAAGATCTTCCACTATATGGGTTGCTCGACCTTTTCGAATTTCACCGTGCTGCCCGAGATCGCGCTGGCGAAGGTGCGCTCCGATGCGCCGTTCGATACGATCTGCTACATCGGCTGCGGCGTCACGACAGGTGTCGGTGCCGTGCTCAACACCGCCAATGTGGAAGCCGGCGCCACGGCCGTCGTGTTCGGCCTCGGCGGTATCGGCTTGAACGTCATCCAGGGCTTGAGGCTTTCTGGCGCCGACATGATCATCGGCGTTGACGTCAACAACGACAAGAAGCCGTGGGGCGAGAAATTCGGCATGACGCATTTCGTCAATCCGAAGGAGATCGACGGCGACATCGTCCCGCATCTGGTCAACATGACCAAGCGCGGCGCTGACCAGATCGGCGGTGCGGACTATACCTTCGACTGCACCGGCAATGTGAAGGTCATGCGCCAAGCACTGGAAGCGTCGCATCGGGGCTGGGGCCAGTCGATCATAATTGGCGTTGCCGGCGCCGGCCAGGAGATCGCCACGCGCCCGTTCCAACTGGTCACCGGCCGCGTCTGGAAGGGCACGGCCTTCGGCGGCGCGAGGGGCCGTACCGACGTACCAAAAATCGTCGACTGGTATATGGACGGCAAAATCCAGATCGATCCGATGATCACCCACAAACTGACGCTCGACGAGATCAATAAAGGGTTTGACCTCATGCATGAGGGCAAATCGATCCGCAGCGTCGTGGTGTACTGACAGGCAACAAGAACAAATCAGGAGGGACGAGGCATGGCTGACTCACTGCACCCGAACATCGACAAGGGACTTCCAAAGAAGAAGGCGAAATTCGCCGGCGGCACATTGGTATGCGCCTGCGTCACCAATCCGGTGACCGCCGAGATAAAGGGACAGGTTGCTCACAATCACGCGTGCGGCTGCACCAAATGCTGGAAGCCGAAGGGCGCGATGTTCTCGGTCGTTGCCGTCGTGCCGACGGAAAACGTCACCGTCACCGCCAACAAGAGCAAGCTCAAGGTCGTCGATCCCAAAGCGCTGATCCAGCGCCACGCCTGCCGCGCCTGCGGTGTGCACATGTACGGCCCGGTCGAGCGCGAACACGCGTTCCAGGGCCTGTCCTTCATCCATCCCGAGCGTTTCCAGCAACCAGGCTGGGCGCCGCCGGGTTTCGCCGCCTTCGTGTCGTCGATCATCGAGTCTGGTGTCGCTCCGGCGAAGATGAAGAGCGTGCGGACCAGGCTGAAAAACAAGGGCCTGGAGCCCTATGATTGCCTGAACCCTGCCCTGATGGATGTGCTCGCGACCTTCGCGGCCAAGAAGTCCGGCGCTCTGCCGGCGTGACCGACCGCGGCCGGATCACCTTCATCCGGCCGCTTCCCTTTCGAGGACCCGCGCATGCTGTTTCCACCGACAATCGCAGGCAGCCTGCCAAAGCCCGGTTGGCTTGCGGAGACGGAAAAGCTCTGGCCGAAATGGCTGCTGGAAGGTGATGCGCTGGCGCAGGCCAAACGCGACGCTGCACTTCTCTGGATCAAGGAAGAAGAGAACGCCGGCATCGAGACGGTGTCGGACGGCGAACAATTCCGCACCCATTTCGTCCATGGCTTTCTGGAAACGGTCGAGGGCATCGACTGGGACCTGAAGACCAAGATGGGAATCCGCAACAACCGGTACGTCGTGGACGTGCCGACTGTCACTGGCAGGCTCAAACGCAGCCGTCCCGTCCATCGCGACGAGGCGGCCTTCTGCCGGTCGCATACGAAGAAGCGGCTGAAATGGACCCTGCCCGGCCCGATGACCATCTGCGACACGCTGGCCGACGGCCATTTTGGCAAGCGCGCCGACATGGCGATGGCGTTCGCCGACATTCTGAACGAGGAGGCGCGTGAGCTCGAAGCGGTCGGCGTCGACGTGGTGCAGTTCGATGAGCCGGCCTTCAACGTCTTCATGGACGATGTCAAGGAGTGGGGTATCGCCGCGCTCGAACGCGCCGCGGCAGGCCTGAAATGCACGACAGCCGTGCACATCTGCTACGGCTACGGCATCGAAGCCAATCTGAAATGGAAAGAGACGCTCGGTGCCGAGTGGCGGCAATATGAGGAGATATTTCCGGCGATCAACGCCTCGTCGATCACGGAAGTGTCGCTGGAATGCGCCGCCTCGCATGTACCAGTGTCGATGATCGGCCTGCTCCCCGACAAGCAGCTTCTGGTTGGCGTCATCGACGTCGCCTCGAACAAGATCGAGAGCGCTGAACAGGTGGCAGCCACCATCGACGAGGCGCTCAAACATGCTGACGCCGCTCGCGTCCAGCCCTGCACCAATTGCGGCATGGCTCCATTGTCGCGCGCTGTTGCCGTTGGCAAGTTGCAAGCGCTGGGGAACGGCGCGGCGCTGGCGCGCAAGCGGCATACGCTGTAGGACATCGGGCGCATGTCGAGCGCCCTCCCTATCCTTTATGTCGATGCCGACGCGTGTCCGGTGAAGGCTGAGGTCGTGAAGGTCGCCGAGCGTTTCGGCCTTGTCGTGACCTTTGTGTCGAACGGCAGCCTTCGACCCTCGCGTGACCCGATGATCCGCAATGTCGTCGTCTCGAAAGGCTTTGACGCGGCCGACAACTGGATTGCCGAGACCGTCAAGCCGAATGATATTGTCATCACCGCCGACGTGCCGCTGGCCAAGCGCTGTGTGGCTGCGCAAGCGCACGTTATCGGTCCGACCGGCAGAGTGTTCACGCCGGAGACAATTGGCATGGCCGTCGCCATGCGTGATCTCGGCCAGCACCTGCGCGAAACCGGAGAGAGCAAGGGTTACAATGCCGCATTCAGTCCTGCCGATCGCTCGCGCTTCCTGTCCGAGCTTGACCGTATCTGCCGCCGCGCACTGAACGCCGCGAAAGCGGACCAGCGGGATGAGACGGCGCCGTGACATTTCATTATCTGCGCCATCGTTCCTTTTTCATCGCGGCCGCCGCCGGCGCTGCCGTTCTCGTGCTCGCGCTCCTGCTTGGCTGGCTGCTGCCCCATACGCTCGGTGCGAACACATTCTTCCTGGCCTATAGCGCGCTTATCCTCGCCGAAATGCGCGGCATGACGCCTGCCTATCTGAAGCACAATGCGCGCGATGCCGACCTGCCGGTATTCCTGATTTTCCTGATAACTCTCGCCATTGTCGGCGCCGCGCTTGTCAGTCTCTTCGAGCTGATCAATGCGAGTTCGGAACGCAGAAGCATCGAGCTGTTCTTTGCGATGCTGTCGGTTCCGCTCGGCTGGTTTACCATCCAGGCAATGGCGGCGATGCATTATGCGCATCTCTACTGGTCAAGCGACGGTACGGGCAACGACACCGGCTCGGGCCTGGATTTTCCCGGCGATGCGGAACCTGGCGGCCACGACTTCCTGTACTTCGCCGCGACGATCGGCATGACAGCGCAAACCGCCGACGTTGCGATCACGACGACCGCGATGCGGCGCGCCATGCTGGTTCACGCGATCGTGTCTTTCTTCTTCAATGCCGTCATCCTTGCGGCTGCCGTCAACATCGTGGTCACGCTACGCAACTGAAAATTTGCGCACTCCTGAAACAGAACACCTGCCTGCGCCGTATTAGCTAGTGCCGCACGACGTCCTGGCGGCGCAGGAGAAACCCATGACCGCCGAGAATACGGACGGCGCGGCCAATCGTGCCGCGACGACAGGGCCGCTTATTTACCGTCAGTCCGGATGGACGCGTATTACGCACTGGCTCTGGGCGATCAGCCTGTTCTTCCTGCTACTCTCGGGCCTGCAGATATTCAACGCGCATCCGGCGCTCTATCTCGGCCACCAGTCGGGTTTTCAGTTCGAGAACCACGTGCTGGTCGTCAGCGCCGAGGAGACGAGCGAAGGTCCGCGCGGCTATACGGAAATTTTTGGCAGCAAGTTTGATACGACCGGTGTATTCGGACTGTCCGGCGATCAGGCCCGGCCCGAGGTGCGCGCCTTTCCGGCCTGGGCGACGATACCCTCCGGCCAGGATCTCGCCACCGGTCGTGTGGTGCATTTCTTCTTCGCATGGCTGCTCGTTGGAACGCTGGTGGTCTGGCTGCTGGCCAGCCTCTTCAACGGCCATCTGCGCCGCGATCTTGCGCCGCGTGCCGAAGACATCCGCAATTTGCCGCGCGACGTGATCGACCACGTCAAGCTCAGGTTCCACCATACCGGCCGCTACAACACGCTGCAGAAGTTCGCCTATGCCGGCGTGTTGTTCGTGCTCTTCCCGCTGATGATCCTGACCGGTCTCGCGATGTCGCCCGGCGCCAACGCGATGATGCCGTGGATTCCCGAGCTTTTCGGCGGCCGACAGACAGCCCGCACGATCCATTTCGTCGCCATGCTACTGCTGGTCGGGTTTTTCGTTATTCACATCGTGATGATCCTGGCGGCCGGCCCGCTCAACGAACTGCGATCGATCGTCACCGGCTGGTATCGGACAGACCCACCGGCGAACGAGAACGAGAGGCACTGATCATGAAAACGTTCGAGATCAACCGCCGCAAGTTTCTCACCACCGCATCAGTTGGCGCATCCGGGTTGCTGCTTTCCGGTTGCGATGCGTTCGACTTCCTCTCCGACAGCGACAATGGCGTGCGCAACGTGCTTGAAGGCGCAAACGTTCTCACCCACCGTGCGCATCGCCTGCTTCTGGGAGTGAATACGCTGGCGCCGGAATTCTCCGAGAGCGACATCCGCCAGCCGCAACGCCCGAACGGCGTCACCAAACCAGCGGATGCATATTACGAGAAGCTGCTCGCCAGCGATTTTCGCGACTGGCGGCTTGAGATCGCAGGTCTGGTCGAGCGGCCGCTGTCCTTGTCGCGCGAGCAGTTGATGAACATGCCCTCGCGCACCCAGATAACCCGGCACGATTGCGTCGAGGGCTGGAGCTGCATCGCCAAATGGACCGGCACGCCGCTGGCGCTCGTGCTCGACGAGGCAAAACCGAAGATCGAAGCGCGTTACGCCGTGTTCCATTGCCTCGACACGATCGAGCGGAGCCTCGCCGGCGAAGTGAAATATTACGGCTCGATCGACCTGGTCGACGCTTATCATCCGCAGACGATCCTGGCCTACGGCCTGAATGGAAGTCCACTGCCGGTCGAGAACGGCGCGCCGGTGCGAGTTCGCGTGGAGCGGCAGCTTGGCTACAAGATGCCGAAATATCTCTACAAGATCGAACTGGTCGACAGCTTCGCTGCCATGGGGCTCGGCCAAGGCGGTTATTGGGAAGATCGCGGCTACGACTGGTTCGGGGGGATTTAAGTTCCGGGCAAACGATCATCTGTGAGGGGTGGTGACAAGCCGCCGAGCCTCGGCTAGTGTCCGCCCGTCGCGGATTCCCGCAAGGGAGTTCGACCGGTTCGCGGGAGAGAGCAGCGACGCTGCCGCCGAAGGGGAAATCGCCCGAAATCTCTCAGGCAAAAGAACCGCAACCGGGTAAGACGCTCTGGAAAGTCGGGGGAGACCCCGCGCCGAAGGTGTAAGGTGCCCTGACAGAGTTCCGGGGTGCCAAGTCTCTCAGGCTTCAGACAGAGGGGCACGGAATGGGCTGCTTCGGCGGCCGTTTGCGTGCTTTTCTGGAGAAGTCATGACCGGCGACAATCTGAAACGCCTCCCACTGGAAGATTTGCATCAGGCCGCTGGCGCCAAGTTTGGCGGGTTTGCCGGCTGGTCGATGCCGTTGACCTATCCGCTCGGCGTGATGAAGGAGCACCTTCACACGCGCGAACATGCCGGCCTGTTCGACATCTCGCACATGAAGCTGTTCGAGGTGTCCGGGCCAGGCGCGATCGGCCTGCTCGACAAGGCCTGTCCGCTCGACGCCGCGGCACTCGAAACGTCGCAGTCCAAATACACCTTTCTCCTGACCGAGCAGGCGGGGATCATCGACGATTTGATCGTCACACGGCTCGGGACCGACCGTTTCATGGTCGTGGCCAATGCCGGAAACGCCGCCCTGGACGAAGCACATCTCAAGGCGCTTGCTGCGGCCTTTGATGTGTGTGTTGAGCCGCTCGATCGCGTCTTCCTCGCAATCCAGGGGCCGGACGCATGGGCGGCCCTTTCGCGCGCCGGCATCGAGACTGGCACGCTGACCTTCATGCATGGCATCGAGCCGAAGCCGAACTGGTTCATGAGCCGTTCGGGCTATACCGGCGAGGACGGATTCGAGCTCGGCCTGCCGGAAAAAGACGCGCGCGACCTCGTCGCCAAGCTGCTTGCCGACGAGCGCGTGCAGTGGATCGGTCTCGCCGCCCGTGACAGTCTGCGGCTTGAGGCCGGTTTGTGCCTGCACGGCAACGACATCACGGAAGAGACGAACCCCGCAAGCGCCGGCCTGATGTGGGCAATCCCGAAGGATGTGCGCGCAAACGGCTCATTCGTCGGCGCGGATGCGCTGCGCGCAATCCTGGCGAAAGGGCCTGCGGACAAACGCGTCGGCCTGAAACCGGAGGGACGCCAGCCGGTGCGCGGTGGCGCGGCGCTGACCGACGAGAGTGGCAAGACGGTTGGCCGCGTCACCTCCGGCGGCTTCGGGCCGTCGGCCAATCACCCCGTCGCCATGGGCTACGTTTCGACCGACCTAGTAAAGCCCGGCACGCGTGTCTTTGCCGACGTGCGCGGCGCCAAACTTCCCGTTGACGTCGCCGCCCTTCCCTTCTCACCACACCGCTACCGCAAAGGATGATCTGATGGCCAAGACCTATTTCACCCAGGACCACGAGTGGATCCGCGTCGATGGCGGCGTCGCGACCGTCGGCATCACGAACTACGCGCAGGAGCAGCTCGGCGATCTCGTCTTCGTCGAGCTGCCGGAGACCGGAAAGCAGATGAAGAAAGGCGACACGGCGGTCGTCGTGGAGTCCGTCAAGGCCGCTTCCGACGTCTACGCACCCGTAGATGGCGAAATCGTCGAGGCGAATTCGGCGCTCTCGTCCGATCCGGCACTCGTCAACTCGTCGCCGGCCGGCGACGGCTGGCTCTGGAAGATGAAACTCGCCGATGAAAACCAACTCGCCGGCCTGATGGATGAAGCTGCCTACGAAAAAATGGTCGGCTAAGGATTTTCGACATGACCGATAGCATTGCCACTTTCGCCAGCCGTCACATTGGCCCGAACCAGGCCGATGTGCGCG
>Ga0335075_10002688_pt1 | contig 28403 bp, 20 predicted proteins | sample Lox_Sample_24_FD_206723 | JGI IMG/M metagenome (GOLD analysis project Ga0335075, IMG submission 206723) | Soil microbial communities from Loxahatchee National Wildlife Refuge, Florida, United States - Lox_Sample_2.4 | ecosystem: Environmental > Terrestrial > Soil > Wetlands | place: USA...
CCTGTGAAGTTGTAATCCTGATTGCGATACATCGCGATCGAGGAGAGGGTGCGCGTGTCGTTTTGCCAGTCGAGAAAATTCAAGTACGTGATGGGGCCGCGATAGACGCCTGGAGTTCTTCCGTAGACCGCGACAAGCTGATTAGGCTGCGGATAGGGCAGCGGATTCAAAAGGACGCTGTTGACCACGGTGAACAGGGCGGTGTTTGCACCGATTCCAAGCGCCAAAGTGATGATCGCAATGGAAGCAAATCCCGGGGATTTGCGAAGCATGCGGAACGCATAGCGAACGTCCTGGAAGAAGGCGTCGATGAATGAAAAGCCGCGCTCGGCGTGATAGGTTTCCGTGGTTGATTGGATGGGACCGAATTTCAGTTTGGCTTGGCGGCGGGCTTCGCCGGGGGGCATCCCGCCGCGAACATTCTCGGCAGTTTGCAGGGCAATGTGATGATCGACTTCCTGGCGGAGGCGCGCGTCGGCTTCACCGCGCGTCAACAAACTGCGGATGCGCGAAAAGAATCGCCGAGTGGCTCTCATCGTGGGTTGCTAACGGCCATCATTGAAGATCCTCAGGCGTTACTGAAAGAAGCGGCCGATAATCGCTGCTGTTTGCTCCCAATCGCGGGTTTCAACTTGAAGTTGCTTGTGGCCGGCGCGGGTGAGGCGATAAAAGCGCGCACGGCGATTGTTTTCGGATGCGCCCCATTCAGAGGCGATGGCACCCTCCTGTTCGAGCTTCAGCAGAACGGGATAGAGCGTTCCTTGATTGACGGCGAGGAGGTCGCCACTGATTTGTTCGATGCGTCGCGCGATGCCGTAGCCGTGCAGGGGGCCGAGTACATCGAGGGTTTTTAGGACCATCAATGCCAGCGTACCCTGCCGGACATCGAGTCTCTCTTTCATTTCCTAACACTCATCTACAAGCTTGATTCCAACCAAATTCGCAGGCGAGACCCGCCATCAAGAGCGGCGGGCAAGCGCCCGCTGCCGGGCACGGTACCAGCCCATTTGGGATACCAACAGGACGGATCATGCCGCAAGTTCTCTGGGAAGACAACAGGAAAAAAATGAATCGGCAGCCAGGGGCAGGAGCAGAAAACGCAGCGTGTTACGCTCACGTAGGGCTTGGAAATCCAGGAGCACGGAGGCTGTGCACCCATTTGGACGCGTTACGCGTCAAACGAAATGCCAGCTAATCTGGAGGGTGAAGTTTGGCTGTCTGATCGGGTCGTCTTGCGCATTGGGTATTTGAGGCTGCGCAGCCGCACAAAGTGAGGAAATCAGAGCACATTTCACCTGATTTCAGGCGCGCTGGGAGCGCGTCGGCGCGGTTTTGCGCCCTAGAACGGTGATTGCGAGCTAAACTCTCTGATGGAACATCGACGCAGACAGAACATGTGTGCCCTGACGGTCACGGCAGTTGCATTGCTGGAAATCGCTTTGGGCGCTTGCAATCAGCGGCGGAAGACGAGCACGTCCAACCCGGTGGCCACATCGGAAGCCAACGTGGCTCCAAAGATCCGGCCAGTAGTTCCCGAGCGCCCGGTTGATCCCCCTCCAGCACCATCGGATCCCGAAGTCTTGATGTACCACAACGATCTGGCGCGAACGGGCGCGATGCTGCAGGAGCGAATTCTGACTCCATCGAACCTGAACGCAGCGAGTTTTGGCAAGCTGACGATGCTGGATGTGCAAGGAAAGGTCGATGCGGAGCCGCTGTACGTTTCGAACTTGCAGGTAAAAGGAAAAAAACGAAACGTCGTCTTTATCGAAACCGAGCATGATCTGGCGTATGCGTTCGATGCCGACACGTTTCAGCAGTTGTGGCGCGTTTCGCTGATTCCGAGCACGGAAACACCGAGCGACAAACGCGATTGCGAGCAAATCGAGCCGGAAATGGGAATCACCGCAACGCCTGCAATCGATTTGCACGCGGGGCCGCATGGGACGATGTACGTGGTGGCGATGTCGAAGAATTCGCGCGGGAAATATTTTCAGCGCCTGCATGCCCTGGACCTGACGACCGGGTCCGACCGCGTTCAGCCGAATGTGATAACGGCAACGTATACGGCGACGGACGCGCACGGCCATCGCACAACTGTGACGTTCGATCCAAAACAGTACAAGGAACGGACGGCGCTGCTGCTGTGGAACGGCGTGATCTATACGACGTGGTCGTCGCATTGCGATCACGATCCGTATAACGGGTGGGTTATAGGGCTCAGCGCGACGACGCTGAAGCGCGCCGGCACACTTTGTTTGACTCCGAACGGAACCGAAGCCGGGATGTGGATGACCGGGAATGGGCCAGCCGTTGATTCGGCAGGAAGCATTTACGTGCTGGTGGGAAACGGAACGTTCGATCCGACGCTGGACAGCCATGGCTTTCCGACAGAGCGTGATTTCGGCAACGCGTTCGTGAAGCTAGAGGCGCACGGGGATTATCTCGGAGTTTACGACTACTTCGTGATGCACAACACGGCAGCGGAATCGAACGGTGACGAGGATCTGGGTTCGGGTGGCGTGATGCTGTTGCCGGACTTCAAGGACCGAGACGGGAAAGTACGCCATCTGGCCGTCGGCGCGGGCAAGGACCAGGCGATTTACGTTGTGGACCGCGAGGCGCTGGGGAAATTCAATCCGGCAGACGACAATGCGATCTACGAAAAGCTGCCGAATGCGCTGGGCGGCGCAGAATTTGGCTCACCCGCATATTTCAACGGAGTGGTCTACTATGGCGCATATCTGGCGCCGATGAAGGCGTTTCCCGTCGTGAACGCGCGGTTGGCGTCAGTGCCGTCATCGGAGACGAAGGCTCGATTCGACTATCCGGGTGTGATCCCGAGCATTTCCGCAAATGGCTACTCGAATGGAATTGTGTGGGTGGTGGAAGCCGTCCACAGCGATCAGGGCGTGCTGCACGCTTACGATGCTTCGGATCTGGGTCACGAACTTTACAACAGCGATCAAGCGCCGAACGGACGCGATCACTTCCTGAGCAATAAGTTCATCACACCGATGATTGCAGCGGGGAAAGTTTTTGTCGGAACACGGAAGGGAGGCGTCGCGGTTTTCGGGCTACTAAATCCCAAAAAGTAGCAAGGGTATTCGCACCACGCTTCCGAGCCTGCCGATGGTTTTCCTTCAGGTGAGCTTTCCGCTCTCTGGAGCCGTACGAAGAAGAGAAATACTTTCAGACTGAAAAGCGAGAAGCGGCTCCAACTCGGCACGCGAATTCATTGCTGCGCCGCTGGAGATTCGAAGCCGAAATAATCTTCCGCATTCTTGTAGCAAATGTTGCGCACTGTCGCGCCGAGAAGCCGCTCGTCGTCCGGTAATTCGCCACGCTCGACATCACGTCCGAGAAGATCGCACAGAATTCTCCGAAAATATTCGTGCCGAGGGAACGACAGGAACGAGCGCGAGTCGGTGACCATGCCCACGAAGCGCGCGAGCAGACCGGTATTCGACAGAGCGTTCAGTTGGGATTCAATTCCGTCCTTTTGATCGAGGAACCACCAGGCGGTCCCAAGTTGAATTTTTGCGCGAACCGGCGCGTCCTGGAACGAGCCAATGGCTGCGGCGAGAGCGTACGTATCCGCCGGGTTAATGTTGTAGACGATGATTTTCGGCAGCGCGTTCTCGCGATCAAGAAGGTCAAGATAGCGGCAAAAGTTTTCGACCTGCCGAAAGTCTCCCATGCAATCGAACCCACTATCAGGGCCGAGTTCGCTGAACTTGCGCGAACGGACATCGCGCAGCGCTCCGACGTGTAACTGCTTGGTCCAGTTGCGGGCGGCGTCTAATTGACCGAAAACCAGCATCAAGTACGATGCGAAGCGCTCATGCTCTTGCGGGGAAACGGCCGCGCCCGCACGTGCTTTGGCGAAGATTGCTTCGGCCTCGCGGTGCGTGCACGGGTCAGCATAGCAATACTGAAGGCCGTGATCGGAAAGACGTGCACCGTGCGCACGAAAAAAATCATGGCGCTGCTTCAGCGTGTCAAGGAACACGTCGAAAGAACCGATTTCCGTATTGCTGGCCAGCTCGAGGCGCTGGACCCAAGAGTTGAACCGCTCTGGCCGATCAACCTGAAGCGCCTTATCCGGCCGAAACGTGGGAAAGACCCGAAAATCGTTCTGATCGGCGTTGATTTTCTTGTGAGCAGACAAATCATCGCAAGGATCGTCACTGGTGCAAACGATGCGGACGCCGAAATTGCGAAGAATGCCGCGCGCTGAGAATTCGGGCGCCGCAAGCTGGGTGTTTGCGCGGTCCCAAACGGATTTCGCGGTGCACTCATTCAACAGGTCGTCAATTCCGAAGTACCGCTTCAGCTCCAAGTGGGTCCAATGGTACAGAGGATTGCGCAAACTGGCGGGAACGGTGCGCGCCCATGCCTGGAATTTCTCGTAAGGAGGGGCATCGCCCGTGCAGTACCGCTCATCGACTCCATTCGCGCGCATCAGACGCCATTTGTAATGGTCGCCTTCGAGCCATAATTCCGTCAGGTCGCGGTAGCGTCGATCGTCGGCAATTTCGGAAGCAGACAAATGCGAATGGAAATCGAGAATCGGCTGGCCCGCAGCATGTCCGTGATACAACCGGCGCGCCATCTCCGAGTGCAGCAAGAAATCGTTATTGATAAAGGTCACCGCCGGCTCCGGCGGACAATCCGTTGAGGTATGCGTAAAGGTTCACGTTTCCGTTTCTTTGTTGCGGCGGGACGAGCGTGACCGGCCGCTCACTCGCTTGCCGGCTAGTGTGTCGAATTTTGGTTTTACAGTCAAACGAATAGGCCCGAATTCTTCAGTAGTATGGGAGAGAAGGCTCGCGCAACTCATCTCCGTGAAATCACCTCAGCGTCAGAAATAATCCTTGACAGCGGCAGGCAGTTGGCCAATATAGTTCACAGGGCGAACTATATCGCCGTGTCGAGAGCCGGGTGGCTCGGGAGCGCGTGGTAGGTGGTGGGGTTGTTGCTGTGCAAATTTCCATGGCCTTTATGGTAATGGAACAGGCCTCCGCGCGGAAAAAATGCGCGCCGTAAACTTCACAAACACAAGCGTCGCGACCAGCGAAACCGCGCGCGACATTAACCGCGGAGTCGTACTGAATTTGATTCGGCGGCGGCAGCCAATTTCGCGCGCGGACCTCGCGCGGGTGTCCGGACTGCAGAGGAGCACTGTGTCTCTCATCACGGAGCAGCTTATCCGCGAGAAATGGGTGCTGATGGGGCCGGTGGGACGACTGCCGCGCGGACGGCGCCCGACTTTTCTACGATTGAATGATCGACGCGCAATTCTAGTCGTTGACTTGCGGCCTGCACGAACCACGATCGCCGTTGCCGACGTAAACGCGCGGTTTCTCTCCCAAGAGGCTATGGACACCCCTTCGGATGCACAAAAAGCCGTTGCGATGCTAGCGACGCGGATACGCCATCAGATTCGATTGCACAATGGTCTGACGTACGAAGGCATCGGCATCAGCTTACCTGGGCGCTTCAACGAAGCCAGTCGGCGGGTCATGTTTGCTCCCAACCTGAAATGGAGGGAATTCGATCTGGCAACCGCACTTCAGGAGAGCACCGGATTGCGAGTCGAAATGGAGAATGCCGCGAACGCGTGCGTGCTCGCGGAAATGTGGTTCGGCAACGCAGACGCGGTGCGAGGTCTTGTCGTCGTTACGGTTTCCGAGGGCGTTGGGACTGGGATCTCCATGAACGGCCACCTGGTAAGGGGGGTAAGCGGGATGGTCGGAGAGTTTGGGCACGTTCCGGTCGATCCAAACGGCCCGCTATGCGGATGCGGATCGCGCGGATGTTGGGAAGTGTACGCGTCGAACAGGGCCGCGCTGCGGTACTACAACGAAACGCACGCGGCTTCGACCGGGATGGTGTTCGCCGATCTTCTTTCGCTCGCCGACGCCGGCGACTCGCTGGCTCTCAAAGCGCTGGACCGGATGGCGCACGAAATCGCCCGGGGCCTGCGGATGATCGTGGCCGGATTGGCGCCGGAAGAGATCATTTTCGTCGGCGAGTTCACGCGTAAGTGGGACCGGTTTGCTCCAGTCATTGAGGCAGCGGTCGCGAAGGCGACGTTGGTCGGCAAACCTCCGCGCGTCAGACCCGCCACCGATCCAAGCGTGGCACGTTTGCGCGGAACGGTGGCGCTCGTGCTCCAAAAACATTTCGGGCCGTTGCCGCGCAGGGCGAGCCAGAGCGGAACCGCTGGGACTAAAAGGCTGGCGAAGCTGCGAGGCTAAGCCCGAGAGCTTGTGTGTAGGTGTTACCGGTTCTGTCTTGGGGGACAGATCCGGCGTAGTTAAGAAAACGAGGGGTGGAGGCCTTCCATGTTCGAGCAGAATGCAGAGAGAGTTGCTGGTCGCCGATTTAGTTGTTGGTACGTACTAAATGTGATTGTCGTGCTTCTCATGTTCTTCGCGATTACGACCGCGCTGAGGGCGCAGGTGCTGTACGGATCGCTCACCGGAAACGTGACAGATCCAAGCGGTGCGCCAGTGCCTGGGGCGCAGGTTGACGTTCTTAGTGTCGCAATCGGCGTTTCCTATCAAGCCAAAACTGACAGCAGCGGAATTTACCGGTTCGTTGAAGTTCTGCCAGGCACGTACAAAATAACGATATCAGCCGGCAACTTCGCCAGCGCAGTGATCGAGGGCGTCACCGTAAATGTGAACGCGGTGACACGCGCCAACGCACAGCTGAAAGTGGCACAGGTGAAGCAAACGGTTACGGTCACGACGGAACTGCCGCTTCTGCAGACGGACCGTGCCGACGTGCACACCAATCTGACGTCGACGGAAGTGCAGAACCTTCCCTCGATATCGTCCGAAGGCGCGAGTTTTCAGGGGCTCTACAAGGTTATTCCCGGGTTCAGTCTGCCGATGGAGAATAATTCGGCGGGGGGCAATCCGCAGCGGGCGATGACGTCGAACGTCAATGGACAATCAACTCAGGGCAACAATACGACGATTGACGGCGTGAAGGACGCGTATCCATGGCTGCCGAACAACATTGCCTACGTGCCGCCCACGGACGCGATCGAAACAGTGAACGTGGAAACGAATTCCTTCGATCCGGAGCAGGGGCAGGCGGGAGGAGCAGTAGTCAACGTGCAGATCAAGACGGGGACGAACGCATTCCACGGAGACCTGCACGAACTTCACACGGACAAGTCGCTGTGGAACCTGAATTACTTTAATCCGCCGACTTTCAAAAAGCCGGAAAACATTTTCAACCAATTTGGCGGGTCGATCGGCGGCCCGATCAAGAAGGATAAGCTCTTCTTCTTCGCGGACGAAGAATCCACGCGACAAATTCAGGCGCCGAACAGCAATTTCCAAACCGTCCCCGCTGACGGACTGACGGCCTCGGCCGCCGCGACGCAAGGCTTCTTCGATTTTCGCGGCATAACCGACTCCAAGGGAAATCCGGTCAACATCTACGACCCAAGGACGGGCAATCCGGATGGAACTGGGCGGTCGATCATCACGTGCAACGGCGTACAAAACGAAATCTGCCTCTCGGACGTTGATCCGGCAGCGTTGACGATGGCGGGGCTCATCCCACCTCCGAATGAGACTCTCTCGTGCGGCGAGCCGATCTGCCCGAACAACTTCATCGCGACCGGACGAGGTACATTTCATCGAGATGACGTCGACGGCAAGGTGGATTACGTGCTTAGCCAGAAGAGCACCATTTGGGGCCGCTACAGTTTGTCGCGAAGCTGGATCTTTGACCCTGGTTCACTCGGACCGGCCGAAGGGAACGCTTCAAATGGCGGGCAGTTGGGCAATGCGTTCTCACGAATTCAAGTCGTCGGTGTGGGCGGCAACTACGTGATTTCTCCGAACCTGCTGTTTGACATAAACGGCGGGTTTACACGCCAGAGGATCAATGCCGAGAGTACAGACATTGGAACGGATTACGGGCTGGATGTGCTGAAGATTCCCGGAACGAATGGTCCCGATCCGCTGCAGGGCGGAATACCGGCGTTCCAGTTCGCCTCGGGCACGCTTGCAAATCTGGGAAACCCGAACACAGGGAATCCCTTCGTGTTCCGCGATAATCAGTACACCAGCGATGCGAACATGACCTGGATACACGGCAAACACCAGGTCCGTTTCGGACTGCAATTTTCCCACACACAACTGAATCACTTTCAGCCCCAGGGTGGGTCGTTCCAGACAGCTCGCGGCAGTTTCCAGTTTACCGGTGTCGGAACCGAGCTAGCTTCGTGTTCTGGCTCCGCTCCCAGTGAAACGTGTACACTCGCCGCCAACACGTTCGACAATCCGCTGTTCAATTCGTACGCAGACTTTCTGCTTGGACTGCCCGACGTAGTCGGAAAAGCGGTGCAGAATATTGATCCAATCGCGCTGCGCTGGTCGCAATGGGCCTGGTACGCGGGCGATCAGTGGCAGATCAGACCCAATCTCACTCTTAATTATGGTTTGCGATGGGAGTTCTATCCGATGGCATATAGCGACGTCGGAGGGGCGCGCGTTCTGGATCCTTCGACGATGAACGTCCTAATCGGAGGAGACAACAGCGGTATTCCCACTGACGATGGCGTGAATGTAGGACATGGATTGTTCCTACCTCGCATCGGTCTTGCCTACCGGCCGTTCCAAAACACTGTCATTCGTGCCGGTTATGGCATAACGGGAGACAGTAACAATTGGCGGTTCCTGCGGAACGCATATCCTGCAGACACAATTTCAGACTTTGTGGGCAACACGTATCCTCAAGCGCTGGGTTCCGCGTTTGCTCCGGCCGGCAGCCTGACTGGCCTGAACGCGGTTGGCAACTATTCGTACCTGCCGATCGGTATCACTCCCATTCCCGTTTCGCCCGAAACTCCCGGATCGTACCCGTTGCCGAACGGCGTGGGTACAACGACGGTTCCGTTGGATTTTCGGCGTGGCTACATCAACGATTTCAATCTGACCATCGAACAGGCATTTGGCGGAGGATGGGTCGGCAGCGTGGGATATGTCGGAGATCGAGCGATCCGTCCACTCGAAAACATCAATATCAATCCGGCGCCCGGTGGTGGCGGCCAAGCGGGACGCATTCTGAATGCGGAATTCGGCGGGAACTGGTCAGATATCAACCAACTTACCCCACTTTTCAACAACTACTACGACTCCCTACAAGCTACGCTGAAAAAGCGGTTCAGCGATGGATCGGTGATCGGGTTTGCGTATACCTTGTCCAAAGCAATCGACTATGAAGACGATGAAGAAATCAACTTCATCCTGTGGCCTTATCCGGCTTACTGGCCGCGGAACAAGGCGCTGGCTGGATTCGATCGCACACACAACTTCGAAGCGTATGGCGTGTACTATTTGCCGTTCGGGAACGGCAAGCGTTGGGTTCGAAACGGTATCGCCAGCAAGATTGTGGGTGGCTGGCAATTCAATTACGTGCTGAGTGCGATGAGCGGCGAACCATTCACGATTACGGACTCGGGATCGGGCGCATCCGCGTTGAATGCACCCGGGAACACGCAAACGGTCAATCTGACAGGTCCAGTGACGATTCTGAATAACACACCCCTGAGCAGTTGCTCGTCAGACTCGTGCAGATATTTTTCCATTGCGAATATCGCACCGGTGACGGCGGCCGGAGTTCTGGGTAATGCGGGTCGCAACATCCTGCGTGGACCCGGCTTGTTCAACCTTGACACCAGCCTGTACCGCAATTTCAAGCTGACGGAGCGATTTAGGTTGCAGTTCCAAGCCCAGGCTTACGGCGTTACGAACACGCCGCACTTCAATAACCCGAACGCGAATATCAGCGGCGCGAACTTCGGCGCTATTACGTCGACGCTGGTCACGACCAACGCGAGCCTGGGAGGCAGCGGCGGTCAGAGGCAATGGTGGTTCGGAGCAAAGCTCTTTTTCTAACCGACTCGACGACTGTAGGCTGTTAGTTTCGGAGAACGGTAGTTGTGTGTAGGCACGGAACGTCGCGACCCGCCTCGAACAGCGCCCGAAGTGCGTCACTTCGCTCATAGACAAATTGAGAATGACGATTACACCTTGTGAGGTAATCGCACGAGCATTTCTGCTTGATCTGCTATTTCGCGAATCGGAGCGAAGATGAAAAACCGAATGGCTATTGCTGTTGTCGCATTGAGCGTCGCTTTTTGCGCGAGCGTACATGCACGGGGGAACTCGCCAGAGAAGTCGGCTGTCCCACCGTGGAAAAATCCGAGCCTGCCGATCGCGCAGCGTGTGAACGATCTGATTTCGCGTATGACGGTCGAAGAGAAGATTTCGCAACTTACCCATGTCGCGGCCGGCATTCCGCGGCTCGGGGTGCCCGCTTACAACTGGTGGAACGAGGGTCTGCACGGCGTCGGGCGCGCGGGATACGCGACGGTGTTTCCGCAAGCGATCGGAATGGCCGCCACGTTTGACGAGCCGCTGATGCACGAGGCAGCGACCGTGATCAGTACCGAATTTCGCGCGAAGTACTATGCCAACCTGAAGCCCGATGGTTCAAGCGATTGGTACCACGGCCTGACGGTTTGGTCGCCGAACATTAACATTTTCCGCGATCCGCGCTGGGGACGCGGCCAGGAAACTTACGGCGAGGATCCCTATCTCACGTCGCGGATGGCGGTGGCATTCATCACCGGATTGCAGGGCGACAATCCCAAGTACCTGAAAGTGCTCGCGACGGCGAAGCACTTTGACGCGTACAGCGGGCCGGAGCCAGCGCGGCACAGCATGGACGTGAAGGCGTCGCCGCATGATCTGGAGGACACATACTTCCCGGCGTTTCGCGCCAGTGTTCGAGGGGCGAACGTCGGCTCGATCATGTGTTCGTACAACGCAGTGGATGGCGCGCCCGCGTGCGCGAACGAGATGCTGTTGCAGAAACATCTGCGCAGGGATTGGGGCTTCCAGGGCTACGTGGTATCCGATTGCGGCGCCGTTCAGGATGTTTGGGACGGCCACCATTACGCGAAGTCGATGCTGGCAGCCCAAGCGGATTCGTTCAAAGCGGGCACAGATCTTGTTTGTGCGTGGCCGGAACAGCAGATCACCTTCAATCGCGACACACTTTTGCGAGCGGTCAAGCAGGGGCTGCTTTCAGAGAAGGATGTCGACAATTCGCTGCGGCTTTTGTTTACGACGCGCATAAAGCTGGGGATGTTCGATCCGCCGGCCATGGTGCCGTACTCGCGAATCAAACCCTCCGAGAACGATACCGAAGCGCATCGCGAGTTGGCGCTGAAAGCCGCGCGCGAATCGATTGTTCTGCTGAAGAATGAGAATCATTTCCTGCCGTTGAAGGATAGTTACAAGACGACCGCCGTGATTGGTCCCGATGCGGACAGCCTCGACGCAATCGAAGGAAATTACAACGGGACACCTTCAAAGCCGGTTACCGTGCTCGATGGAATCCGGAAGCGGTTTTCCCAATCGAAGATCGTTTATTCGGAGGGCACGGGGCTGGTCGGCGCGGCAAAAGCAGGCACGCCCGATCCAGTTACCGCGGCGCGCGACGCCGATCTCGTCGTATTGGTGATGGGCCTTTCACCACGAATCGAAGGCGAAGAGATGAAGTTCAAGGCTGACGGTTTTCTACGGGGTGATCGCACGAAAATCGACCTACCCGAACCGCAGGAAGATCTGGTGAAGAAGATCGCGGCGCTCGGCAAACCGACTGTGCTCGTGTTGATGAACGGTGGCGGTCTCGCGGTGAACTGGTCGGAGCAGCACCTGCCCGCGATTCTCGAAGCGTGGTATCCGGGCGAGGAGGGCGGCGCGGCGGTTGCGGAAGCCCTTGCGGGTGACTTCAGCCCTGCGGGCCGGTTGCCGGTCACGTTCTACACGGGCATAGCTCAGTTGCCACCGTTCGACGACTATTCAATGGCGAACCGCACGTACCGCTATTTCAAAGGAGAGCCGCTATTTCCCTTTGGGTATGGCCTGAGCTACACGAGCTTCGCGTATAAAAACGCGACGGTGTCGAACTCGTCGATCGCAGCGCAAGGAACGGAAAAAGTGGCTGTGAATGTTTCGAACACGGGCGCGATGGCGGGCGACGAAGTTGTCGAGCTTTATCTAACTCATCCCGGAGTGCCGGGCGCTCCGCTGCGCGCGCTCGTGGGATTCCAGCGTGTCCATTTGGCGGCAGGCGAATCGAAAACCGTGTCGTTCACGCTGCGCGAACGGGCGCTGAGCACCGTCGACCCGAATGGAACGCGACGCATCACACCCGGCAAAGTGGAAGTGTGGATCGGCGGCGGCCAGCCGGTCACGCCGCCGGGATTGCCCAAAACCGCCGGCGCCGCAACTCAATTTACAATCACAAGCTCTGCCGTGTTGCCGGACTGACGAGTAGCATCGATCAGGTCTTCACGTCCGGTCATCGTTTTTGTACGCGGTTCCTCGATCAAAGGCTTCCTTTATTTTGCGCCTCAAGGATTCGCAGGTCTGAGGCGATTTGAGGGATGACGGCGCGAAGCAAGGCGATGAAGCGGCCTTTGACGCGCTCGGCGGTTTCAAGCACCTCCGTGTGGCTGAGCGGCTGATCGAGAATCCCGGCGGCCATATTGGTTACGCAGGAAATCCCCAGGACGCGAATGCCCATGTGTTTTGCAGCAATCACTTCCGGCACGGTGGACATGCCAACGAGATCGGCTCCAACCGTTCGAAGATAGCGAATTTCAGCCGGTGTTTCGTAGCTCGGACCGGGCATTGCGGCGTAGACGCCTTCGTGGATCTCGATACCGAGCCGCTGTGCCTCCACGAGCGCGATTTCGCGATAATCCTTCATATACGCTTCGGTCATATCGGGGAACCGGGGGCCGAAGCGGTCATCGTTCTCGCCGACCAATGGATTCGTTCCCTGTAAATTAATGTGGTCGCGAATGACGACGAGGGTGCCCTGGTTGTAATCGCGATTGATGCCGCCTGCTGCGTTGGTCAGAATCGCAGCGCGAACGCCCAGGCGGCCAAAGACACGCATGGGAAAGACGACTTCGCGCGCGGAATACCCCTCATATAGATGGACACGCCCTTGCATCGCGGCGACTGCCACGTCTCCCACTTTTCCGATCACCAGCCGGCCGGCGTGGCCAATTGCGGTCGAGCGCGGGAAACCCGGGATTTTCTCGTAAGGAATCCGGGTGGCGCTTGTCAATTCCTCGGCAAAGGCTCCCAAGCCGGAGCCGAGAACAAGCGCGATGCGCGGGCGCAGTTTTGTCCTGGCGAGAATGGATTTCGCGGCGCGATCGGCATCAGCGAAATCAGACTTGCGAGGCGGCTTGCCGACCCGCGCTGGGCTCATTCGTGAACCTCCGTCGAACTTCGGCGATGCAGAACGCTGAAAGCAAATTTCTGAAGCTTGGCTCTGCGCATTGTTTCTGAACTTTCGGCGATTAGAACAGATCTCGATGCTTTGTTTCCAATGGTTTAGACAGGATTCTAATTCTTGTATTGGGCGATTAGAACTACGAAGGAAAGGAGGTTGTAGTAAGCGGGGAAGACTAGCCGCGAAGGCAGCCAAGCTGCCCTCGGAAAGGCCGCTGCGGTGCAATAAGAACGGCCGAGCTCATTTGCAGGACTCCGTGCATATCTAAAGAGATTATAACACGTCTGTCAAGCCCCCGGCGATAAAGACTTGGGGACAAACGACCATCGGGACGAGGCAGAGGGCCTCACGGGTCAACAATCAGTTCCCCTTTCATCCTGCCGTGGCCCATTCCGCAACGTACGCAGCATTTGAAGGTGTAGGTCCCAGGTGTTTTCGCCTCGATTTCGACGCTAACCGGCTGGCCTTTTTCCAGCCGGTAGCAGTTGTTTCGTGCCAACTGACTGAGCGACAGACCTGCGGGAGCGTTTTTTGGAGAGCCGTCCGGAACCACCGGAATCCCGAAGCCGTGCGACCGGTCCGTCGCCGTAATTTTCAGGACCACTGTCGTGCCGGCTTTGACGTGCACCACAGATGGACTGAACTCGTACTTCTTTGCCGTCATTTCTATCACTCGCGGGCTCTGATCCTGCGCCCACACCTGTGGTTCCGATCCCACCCAGCCAAGCGCAATCGCCGCCACGACGCAAAGAATGAGAATTCGCAAGTCTCTTTTCAAGTTTTCTCCTCAAGTACCTACGGCCGACAACGTCTCCACAATGTCGTCTAGGTTCCCAGCAGATGCCAACCGAGGTTGGCGCCTGTCAAAGCGAATTGAGGTTTCGTCAGGCCTCCCACGTGTGCTGCGATGCAACGGGCAAACACTTGCGAGTGAGTCTCGAACACATTGATGACACGCCGTCGCAACCCTTCATGCCTATCGAGCAGGAGCAGCGAATGACCCATAAAGAATGGTCTGTGCATGAGCTTCCGATGGCCGGCTTCATACAAGGCGAGGTTGCCGGCAGCAATCGCATCTGCCAGGACGATCGCTTGGCGGAAGGCCAGTCCGAGACCTTCTCCCGTCACCGCGTCGACGCATCCAGATGCGTCTCCAATCAATGCCAGATTGTGACTGCAAACACGCCTGAGTTTCAGCATGCGAGTGATCGCGCCTCTCTCCGCGCTGATTGGTTCACCGGCTCGAAGCCGAGCAGCGAGTGCGGGGAACGCGAACAAGGCATGGCTCAAACGCGTCCTCGGATCGTGAGACACCACTGCGACACAGACTTCCATTTTCCCGATCGGAGTGACGTAAACCTGCATTCCGCTGCCCCAATACACCTCCACGAAGCCGGTCCAGGGAGCCAGCCGGAAGTGGGTACGAAAGGCAAAGCGAGGTGCCGACTGCGAGTGGTGGTCCAAGCCGCTCCAGCGCCGAATGACGGAGTTGGCCCCGTCAGCACCGACGATCCAGCTTGCGCGGATACGTTGTTGGCCGAGAAATGTCCCGTCGTCGGTGGCTCGAATGCGCGCGCGCCAACGCAGCTCAACACCAGATGCCGAGGCTTGGGCCGCTAACGCATCATGGAGAGCCGTTCGTGGTACGCCGAGGCCGGGCTTTGACGGAAAGCGGGCCTCTGCTGATTTACCCTCGTGTAAGAAACGAACTCCGCTGAGTGAACAGCCGGTGCCGTGCGGAAGCTCTACGCCCAGACGACAGAGCGCCTCGACAGCATCCGGAAGCAAACCTTCACCACAGGGCTTGTCGATCGGCGGGTCGCGCGGATCGGCAACCGCGACCTGAAATCCTCGTTTTCTGACTGCGATTGCTGCAGCTAGCCCGGCCGGGCCCCCGCCTATAACGAAGACGTCTTTCATTGGGAACTCACGCGAAGATACCAGCGTGGACAGGACGAATTGGACTGGTAATTCCTTCAGCCTAGAACACTATAGAGGACAAAGAAGCCGCGAATTGTCACTCAGATTGGTGCCACGACTTCAGAATCCACCCCCGCGCTTCCATTATGCGCTCTGCGTTGCGCCGGCAACAGAAGGAAGTTATGTCTGGAGGCACCGAGCTGCCACGGGGCAGCGTCATCCGTTCTTCGCCGCCGGATTCCGGTCTCACTCATGACGTAGCACTTGCATTGGATCTGTCGCCGCCGCGCGGCGAACGGGAATTAAGGCCGCCACCCCGGCAACGCCGAACAAAAGCGCAAGCGAAAACCCCATCGCCTGGATAGGAACGGGTCCTACTCCAAAGAGCAAGATCGAAATCACACGCAACATCATGTACGCAATTGGAATAGCGATCAGCACCCCGGGAAGGACGAGGAGCAGTGTTCCACGCGCGATCAACAAAGCAATGTTTCGTTTCTGAGCGCCCAATGCCATCCGCACCGCCATCTCCTTTGCGCGACTGCTCACAAAGAAACTCAGCAGGCCGAAAAGTCCAATGCCCGCCAGCAACAGCGCAATCAAGCCGAACGCAATCCCCAGCGATGCGAGGAGGCGCTCGCGGAGCAGCACCATGTCGAGCTGGTCGGCCATCGTGCTGACAGAATCGATGTATTCGTGCCCCTCAGCGCGCAATTCGCGTCGCACGCCAGAAATCAGGGAGGCGGTGCTGCCTCTATAGCGAATTTGAACGTTGGGCCACTCTTGAAAAAAGGTGGGATCCTGCCAGTAATTCAGATATAGGAGGTTGAGTGCCCGCGTATGCGGATCCCCCAATTTGCTGTCAGCCGCGACCCCGATGATTTCCGCTTCTCGACCGTCTTCCGTGAGCCGGATGCGCTTGCCTAATGCGCCGGCAGAGCCAAAAAGCTGGTTCGCCAAAGACTCACTTACGATCGCCGCCTGTTGTGCGCCCGGCACCTCGGCGGCTGAGAAATTCCTGCCTCGGAGCAGCGGAATCCCCAAAGTGGAGAAAAACGTATCCGTAACACTATCCGTCGCCGCCTGAGCCGGGCGCGCGTTTGGCTTATTTACATCTCCGATCTCTTCGATGTCGTTTATCAATAGCGGCCTGAAATGCGACAGGCTCGCCGCTTCCACATCGGGCAGCGCGCCAATGTGGTCGAGCAGGTTCCGATAATATGTGGCAGCCGCGAATCCCTGTCCGTATCCGCCGGGCAGCGGCATCATTTGCACGTTGAGAATCCCATTCACCCGAAAACCCATTGGCTGATTCCGCAAGTTCCGCAGGCTTTGCGTGAAGACGCTGGCCGCGAGAACGAGCAGGAAGCTCAGCGCCACCTGTGCCGCAACCAGGATTTTTCTAAACCGCGCGTACGAACGGCCGGGCGATGCAGTTCCGCCCTTCATCGCCTCAGCTGGACTGACCGCGCTAGACTGCCATGCGGGAAGAACGCTGAAGAACAACATGGCAACCGCAGCAACAAGCACGGTGAACAAAAGGACGCGAGTGTCAACAGGTACCTCCATCACGAGCCCTGTTCTGGCACGAGCCAGAATGGAGACCAGCAAACGGTCCGCGGTCCGTGCGATCAGTAGCGCGCAGGCCGTCCCCGACAGTAGCAGCACGGCGCTTTCGGTCGCGAATTGTCGCGCGATATCCCAACGTTTCGCGCCGACTGCTAGCCGCACCGCGATTTCTCGCCGCCGTTGAAGGCCCTTCGCGAGCAGTAGGTTGGCCACGCTCACGCACGAAATCAGCAGCGCTAACCCGCTGATTGCCAGCAAGGCTATCAACGGCGACCGAAACTCTTTGCGTAATGTGTAGTCGAGGCCGTGAGCCCCGGACGCGACCACCAGCGGCTCACGCAGAATTTCATCTGCTTCGGTCGACGGCGGCATTGCGGCGGCAAGCATCCGGTGCCAGTGAACCGCCAACTGAGCTTGGAATTGTTCTCTCGTGACGGCGGGCTTCATTCGCGCGAAAACAAAATTTGGAAGCGCAAGTTTCGCTGAATCCGAAGTGCCCGGTCGAACCCATTGGCTAAGCGGAAACGAGACGCGAGGGGGGAATGCGAGAAGCATGCCTTGAAAACTCGGCTGCGTCGCTCCGATAATCGTGAACTGCTCGCCCTCAATACGAATGCCGCGCCCAATCACGCGGGGATCACCATGGAATTGGCTTTGCCAAAAACGGTAGCTGAGCACTGCAACGTGTGGTCCGTGGCGGATATCATCCGCGCGCGTAAAAAGTCGGCCGATTGTCGGCCGGATCCCGAGCATCTGATAGCAATCGCCGGAGAGTGCGTGCGCAGGAAGCGCCTGCGGCACGTTGTTGATCTGAACGGTTGAGAGCGGAGTGACCACGCCGCAGACGCCGTCGAGCAGCGGATCGTTTCGCAGGGGATCCAAGATCGTGCTTGGAAGTAGATTGAGCGTGCCGGTGGCATCCACCGTCGCTATCCGCACGAGGTGCTGGGGAGAACGGACGCCAGGAAGCGAACGAAGGGCGATTACGTCCAGCAGCGAAAAAATTGCCGTATTCGCACCGATGCCAATCGCGACGGTGAGAACAAGAGTGAGACTCAGTCCCAGTGATTTGCGCAACGCACGCAACGCAAAGTGCAAATCCCGCCCGGCAGCCTGGATGAACTGACCACCAAGCCGCCCTGCGCTGACCTTTGGTGAACCTTCTGCGACCATGTCGCGTGCCATTGTGGTCTTCAGCCCAATTCTCCCAGCAATCAGCGGAGCATGATGCCGACGATGGCGGCGGACATGAGGTTGGCCATGGTGCCGGCGAGCATGGCGCGTATGCCGAGACGCGCGAGATCGGACTTTTTGTTTGGAGCGAGCGCGCCGATCCCGCCGATCTGAATGCCGATCGAGCTAAGGTTGGCGAAGCCGCACAAGGCGAAGGTCGCAATGGTGAAGGAGCGCGGATCGAGCACCTGCGAACCAAGCATGGGTCCGAGTCGCTGATAGGCGATCAATTCGTTGGTGACCATGCGCAAACCGAGAAGATTGCCGACGATGGATGCTTCCTTCCACGGGATGCCGATTAGCCAGGCGATCGGCGAAAGAATCCAGCCGAAGATTTGCTCGAGACTCATCGGAAACCACACAAGATGCGCGTGGATCACGCCGAAAATCCCGTCGAGCAAATAAATGAGGGCGATGAAGGAAATGAGCATTGCTGCGACGTTCACTGCCAGGTTCAGCCCATCGGTGGTGCCGCGAGCGATGGCGGCGAGCGCATTCGTGTCGCGGTCCATGTCGGCCATTACGACGCGGCCGGCGGTCAAAGGCTTCTCGGTTTCCGGCACGAGCATCTTCGACAGCAGGATTGTGCCGGGAGCGGTCATGATGACGGCGGCGAGAAGGTGCTCCGCCTTTATGCCGAACGCGATGTATGCGGCCATGATTCCGCCGGACACATGGGCCATGCCGCTCGTCATGATCGTCATCAGCTCGGATTGCGTCACATCGGGGAGAAAAGGGCGGATCGTGAGCGGAGCTTCCGTCTGACCCATGAAGATGCTCGCGGCGATGTTCAGCGATTCGGCGCCGCTGGCGGCCATCAGCTTGGTCATGACGATGGCCGCGCCGCGGATAATGATCTGCATGATGCCCAGGTAATACAGGAGCGCAAACACCGCCGCGATATAAATGATGGCCGGCAGAACCTGGAAGGCGAAAACGACGTACCAAGGCTTGACATTCTGCGCCAGCGGGCCAAAAACAAACGTCGAACCGTAGTTGGCAAAACTGAGAAACCAATCGACCTTCTGGCCCAGCCACGCAAAAGCCTCGCGTCCGCCGGACCAGCGCAAAACGAGGTAGGCGAACACGATTTGCAGGCCGAGTCCCCAAGCGACGGTTTTGTAGCGGATTGCGCGGCGATCCGTGGAAAAGACGAAGGCCAGTCCAACCAGTACGATCATTCCAAGGACGCCAACGAATCGGTGCATTCAGTCCCTTTCACGAGGTGCGGTTCTAGTCAGCGCGAGCAAACTCGAAACGTTCGACAGAAAAACGCCGGCACATTCGCTTCGCCTGTCGACCGACAGGCAGGCGCAGTGCAAGCGAGACCCGCCAAAAAGATTGGCGAGCAGGCGCGCCCCGTAGAGAGAAACGTCGAAAAATCTCACGTGCCGATCACTTTGCGCACGAGCAGTGCCGGCTCGGGCGGCGCGTCGCCCACCGTGAAGCTTTTGGTGAGAAGATCCATCGCGTCCGCAAGGCGCGCGGCTGAATTGTAGTGAACGGTGCAGAGCGTCGCACCCGCTTCCACCGGTTCGCCGACTTTGCGCTCGATGACCAGCCCGACAGCCGGGTCGATCACGTCCTCTTGCTTCTCGCGACCGCCGCCAAGGATCATGCCGGCGATGCCGATTTGCTCGCAGCGAACCGACGCGACGAATCCGGCGCGCGGCGATTTCACCTTCGCCAGATTTTTGGCCCGCGGCAGGCGTCCCGGATCGTCAACGACCTCCGGATCGCCCCCTTGCATGCGAATGATCTCGCGGAATGTATCACGTGCGCGGCCAGATGCAATCATTTCCGCGGCGAGCGCTCGACCTTCGTCTAGATTCGCTACGCGGTCGCCGAGCACAAACATCCAGGCCGCCAGCTCGTCGCACAGTTCGCGGAGGTCCGGAGGACCGCCGCCATGGAGGACATCGAGGCACTCGTCGACTTCGAGCGCGTTGCCGACTTTGCGGCCGAGAGGCTGATCCATGCCGGTAATCAGCGCGACGATCTTTTTACCCATACGCTTGCCGGTATCGACCATTAGTTCGGCGAGATATTCGGCGTCGTCCTGCTTCTTCATGAACGCACCATCGCCGGTCTTTACGTCAAGCACGAGGGCATCGATTCCTTCGGCCAGTTTCTTGCTCATGATGGAGGCGCAGATCAGATAAGGGCTCTCAACCGTGGCGGTCACATCGCGGAGGGCGTAGAGCTTTTTGTCGGCGGGAGCAATTTCGGGTGTTTGACCCATGAGCGCGCAGCCGGCTTTTTCGAGAACGCTGCGAAAAGCGGGAAGCGACAAATTTACGTTGAAGCCGGAGATCGATTCGAGCTTGTCGAGCGTTCCGCCGGTGTGGCCGAGCCCGCGGCCACTGATCATTGGAACGAAGACGCGCTTGCGGCCGAGCGGCACGTCGAGACCGGCAGCAGCAACGACCGGCGCGATCACGAGGGATGTTTTGTCGCCGACGCCTCCTGTGGAGTGCTTGTCAACCCTGCTGCCGCGAAGCGCGGAAAAATCGAGCACTTGCCCGGAATGCAGCATCGCGTCGGTAAGGGCGATGAGTTCGGCCGTCGTCATGCCGCGCCAGACCACAGCCATAAGAAAAGCGGCGAGCTGGTAATCGGGGATAGAGCCGTCCGTCGCGCCGTGAATCAGGAATTGGATTTCTTCGGAGATGAGTTCCGCTGCGTCGCGCTTTTTGCGGATGATGTCGACCGCACGCATCATCACCTGCTCGCGATGCCTAAAGCGCAAGAGTCGGTCGTTTCTTGAAGAATCATTGCAGGGGGCGCCTGAAACAGCTTTCGGGCGCGAGGCTAACACATTGGAAGAGGAAATTGGCTGATATCGAGCGGCTAATGGTGAGAAAGAGACAAGAGCATCGTGACTCGCTTGATGAGGGAAATCAATTCGCGGCGGAAGGGCGGCGGGAAAACAAAACGCGTGCAGTGCGGGCGATTGGGGCCCCGGCTGCACGCGGTTGAAGAAGGATTGCGAACGGAGGTTAGCTCTGGACGACGATCAGAAGCTCCATTCCAGGATGATTTGCGTCGCAGAGATAATAATCATCGTCATCGTAGTTGTAGACGATGTAGAAATTATCGCTGTCGATCCACATGGCCGGCCACGGCTCCGCATACGTAAACCAATAGCCACCATACTGGAAGCGGTCGGCACCATGGCGCCAGTTAGCGTGGAAATGGTGGTCGCTGCCGAAATGAGCATCATAAGCCGTGTCGGCAATCACGCGTCCGCCATGACGAGGGTGAATGTCTCGCGCGTGATACGTTGCACGCGTGGCCGGACCGTGGCCGTTGTTCCCCTGCTGCGGCCGCTGTTCCCGAGCGTATTGCTGCCGCTGTTGTTGCTGTTGCCTGCCGTAGTTCTTCTGTTGCTGCTGCCTGACCTTGGCTTGTTGCTTGGATCGCTGCTGTTCCTGCTTAGACCGCTGTTGCTGTTCTCTTTGGGCTGTTCGTTGCTGACTCTGTTGCTCTTTAGCCCTCGACTTCTGTTCTTGCTTCGCGGCGTGCTGCTGTTCCTTCGGGGCCGTTCGCTCCTGCTGCGGGGTCCTGGTCTTTTGCTGCTGTTGCGGGGGCTTTTGCTCCTGCCGTCCGCGGTTCTCCGGTGTCTTGGCTTTTTTGTCCTGCTGCTGTGTCTTTTCGTCCTGCTGCTGGTGCGCGAACGCAGGTGCACCCATAAGGAACAACAGAACGACCACGCCTGCAAACAATTTCATGTGTGAACCTCCGACACAAATAATGGCCGGGAAACAGTTGCTACAGCAATCATACAGCTGCGTGCGGAGGCCGGAAATCGGGACAAGTTGGTATTACAGCGTGGGCGAAAGCGTGGCTTCGCGCCGGAAAACCTGCAGGTTGCGCGTTAAAAATGGAGCATTATGCCAGCGGACGCGCGGGGCTGGCTTTGAGTGCCCGAGCCGAATCGCGTCACCAGATAATCGAGCTGGATCGGTCGGAAAGAAACAAACGGCGCGACGCGGATGTCGATGCCCGCCCCAACCGCAGCAGCGAATGCACTGCTCTCAGTCCCAGCAACGGTTTCGTGCGCTACTCCAAATAGAGCGTGTGCGAACGGTGAGACAGGGGTATGTAGGCGCACTTGCGGTCCGAAAAGATACGTGTTGATGTGTGTGCTGAGGCCGTCCACCGATCCATACTCGCCGGTGAAATCGGCCGCGACTCCGATCCAGTGGTATGCGTTGTAAACCCCTGTCAGTTCCCAGCCATTCAGATTGGGGTGGTCGGTTGAGGTGCTGGTCGAGCATAACCCCAACCCAGGGCATACGGCAGTCGTCAGCGGCACCGATGGGCGCATGTACGAGTAACCGCCGAATAACTCAACTTGCGCCTGGGCTGCACGTGGAACAAAGCCAGTCAGGCATACAGCCCCGAGGACGATCAGGAAGTAGCGCATGGCTCGATTCACCTCGTTGGAGTGTTGTTCTGATGCAGAACAATAGGAACCAGGCGCTCATGTGCTGGGTTGCTCGACTCAGTTACTGATGCGCGTTCGCGGAAGCGACGTCACGCCGCTGCAAGGAGAGCCGCATCGGCAGTCAGTTCGGCTTGGGCCTGCAGCCAATCATTGAGAGCGTAGCCGTCGGACCGTCCGCGCTGATCGTAGATTTCATACGCGCGCATGCGAATGCGCTCGTTCAGATCGACAAAGTCCGCGTCCAAGCGGCGGAAAAGCTCCTTCCACTGTTGGAGGGTCATGGCGGGAGAAAACGGCCCGCCGCGCTGCGCGGCGCTCTCACCCTCCATCCAGAAAACAGGGAGAATTTGCTCCGCGCCTGTTTCAACGTCGCGAAGCAAGAGCAGAAACGGATCGTACTTCTCATTTTTCGCCGGGCGCGTGCGGAGACGGACGGCGCGAGTCACCTTGAAGGTGTGTTGTTTGCCTGTGGGGTCGTTCGAATTGACGTGGTCGAGCTGGTAGTGCAGCGGCTTGCCACATTTTTCGCAAGCGCCGATCGCGTGGTTCTCTGACAATGAAACCGCCGCGTCGCGCATTGCGATTTTTCTGGTGGCGTGCCCCTGCGGGCAGGAAATTCTGGGCGGCATTAACTCGAGCTCCTTAGCGCCGCTGTGCGGCGAAAATTTCGACGCAAGGAGTCTACATCGCCGCATCGAATCCGGCGCGAGTTTTGCCCTAAATAAACGAAAATTAATTTGAATCGAGCGCATTCATTTTGCGAATCCGGCCGTATCGCCCCATTTTCCGCTGAAGACGAATGAAGCAAGCGGTTTGCGGGTGCGCTGACCGAGTTCGCGCTCTTTCAATTGTTGTGGCAGGGACTCGGGACTGCCCGGATATCCGAGCGCAAATCCCGCGACTGCTTCATAGCCCGTTGGAATTTCAAAAAGTTCGCGCGCCTTTTCGGGAAGGATTCCGGCCATCTGGTGGACTTGCAAACCCAAAGCGGTTGCCTCCACTGCAAGATTTGCGGCCGCCTGTCCGACATCGTGAAATGCATGGCGATTCGCCTGGCTATTGTGCTCGAAGTTCAAACGCGCCACGCTCAACCCGACCGCTGGCGCGTTCTTAGCCCAACCCTGGTTGAACTCGACAAACGATTCGAGAACCTTCCGGTAGTTCTCCGAGTCGTCTTTTGTGGCGACAATGAAATACCACGGTTGCGCGTTGAACGACGATGCCGCCCAACGGGCGGCCTCAAACAGGCTGCGCAGCTTTTCGGGTTCCACAGGGCGCGGGTCGAATGCGCGTGGACTCCAGCGCTCACTCAGGATCTCGTGGATCGGTGCAGAAGTTTCCGCTGTGTGGCTTTGCGTTGTCATGGCGCCTCCGTGGCACGGGCGGCTTGTCCGCTGATCGACCCACGATCACTGCTTGCATCCAGCGAATAGCGTCCTGCGCCGTTCGATGCCAGCAGCAGGAGGCCGCCCATGATCGCGAGGTTCTTCAAAAAGTGGATCTGGTTATCCATGCGCATCATTCCCTGCATGGTCCAGAAATTGTGAAACGTCAGCGTAGTTGGAATCAGATACAGGAAGACGATCCATGCCGTCAGCTTTGCATGAAAGCCCGCGAGGATCGCCAGGCCGCCGAGAAGCTCGATCGCGATTGCAACGGCCGCCGCCAACGTCGCTAACGGAAATCCTTTGCCGGAGAGCATCCCCGCGATTGAATGGAACATAAAAAGCTTGCTGAAGCCGCTGAGAATGAAAATCGCACTCAGCAATATGCGGCCGAACAGGGAAACCGTTGCACTGCCTGAATTTGTCATCTTCGTTCCTCCTCCTGAGAAATTCTCCGCGACGAGAGGGTGATCATCGTTCTACCTGGCCATTTTTGTTCGAACAGTCTGTAGCAAGCTCTTCGGTGTTGCGGTATCGCGAGCAGCCGGTTCCAAGCTTCCGGCACAGTCGCCTGAGGGTTTCCTGCTCTTCAGGTTCGAGAACGCTGAATTCTCTTACAAGCGCCTCGACGTGCTCCGGGAAGACGCGCTCGATCCGTTCGCGGCCTCGCTCCGTCAAATGAATCCGAATCATTCGCCGGTCATTGGCAAGCCGTTCACGACGCACGAGGCCCCGCTTCTCGAGGTTGGTCACAACGACGGTAATGTTTCCACCGCTCCGAAGCAGTTTCTGACCGAGCTCTTTCTGGCACATAGGACCCAGGTGGTAAACCGCTTCGAGGACGCCGAACTGTGGCATGGTCAGTCCGGCTTCTTCAAGCCTCGCACTAAGCCGTCCGCCAAGCGAATCGAGCGCGCGAGCGAGGTTGATCAGCGCGTTCAGCGCGCGAACCTCCGGTTCGTTTCCTTTATAGTGCGTTGGCATGCGTGTCCTGATAGTCGGGGGGTCCGCACGTCCTTCCCCCCAATTACTTTAAACTTAAACGGTTTTGATGCAACACACGGCCGCTGCGATTCTGCAGTCAAGCTTGGAGTGTAAGTCTTGTATATGTAGTAACTTACAGCAGAATCATAGCTTGGATTGCGTCATCTAATTGGTTAGAGGCGATGAAAATGAGAAACTTGGGTTTAAAGGCATTCGGATGCCTGATTGTTGCGGCTGCGCTTTCGCTTCCGACTTGGGCGGCGAACTCGAGCACGCCGACGACGGCCTATCCCGGCACGCTGAATTACGTCGAAGGACAGGCTTCCATTGGCAGTGAAGGGCTTAGCTCAAAGTCGATTGGAGTGGCTCAACTTCAGCCGGGGCAATCGATAACAACTGAGAACGGGCGGGCGGAGTTGCTGCTGATTCCCGGTGCCTTCTTGCGGGTCGGGAACGACAGTGCGGTAAAGATGGTCAGTCCCGACCTGACCAACACAGAAGTCGCTGTTGAGAAGGGGCAGGCGACAATCGAGGTTACGGATCTTCACAGCCAGAACGATCTGCAAGTTCAGGAAAACGGCGCGACCGCGCAAATTGAAAAGAACGGCTTCTACGATTTTGACGCGGCTCAAAACCTGGTGCGCGTTCTCGATGGCCAAGCGACGGTTCAGGTCAACGACCGCAACGTGAAGGTCAAAGGGGGCCACGAATTAAACCTTGCAGCGCCCAAGTTGAAAACAGAGAAATTCGACAAGAGCGCCTACGAGGAGTCGAGCTTATACAAGTGGAGTTCGCTGCGGTCGGCCTATGTCGCCGAGGCGAATGCGGATCTGGCGCCGACCTACATCGTAAACGGCGGTTATGGGCCTGGATGGATCGGAGCCGGCTGGTACTGGAGCCCATGGTTCAACTGCTATACGTTTGTTCCGGTTGGAGGCGTCTTCTATTCCCCGTTCGGGTGGGGCTTCTATTCGCCGTTCTGGGGCTACAATCTCGGTTTTTATGCCGGTCACCCGATTTACCGTCACCTCCCGCACCACTTCAGTCCTGATCCACACGCGTGGGGTCCGATCGTGCGGACACCGCCGCTCGCCCATGGTCACATGAGCGGGCTCGCGCCGTCCTCACCGTTAAAGGCGAATCCGCGAGCATTCGGTCTGCAGGGAATGCACAGCGGGATTGGCCATTCGATGGGTCCACGCGGATTCGAAGGCGGTGGCTTTCGTGGTGGCATGCCGCTGGGCGGATTTCGCGGTGGGTTCGCGGGCCGCGGGCCCGGCCGCTGAACTCGGCGGCTGCCGTCCTCGTTGGGCTTGCGGAATTTCCAGCTCTATTCGCGCAGACGGATTCAGCCCTCCCGTCTGCGTGAAGTCGCGTGAATTTACGGCTTTTGTGTTGGCCTCATGGAAAGGTCGCTGATGAAGCTTTGCGGCGATTGCGTGACGAGCATCTCAACGGCGTGGGCGACGTCCTCCGGCCTTAGCATTTTGTCAACGTTCTTTCCACTGTGCGGACTGCCAAACTCGGTGGCGACGGATCCCGGGCAGATGGCGCTGACGCGAATGCCGTACGCGCGCAAATCCTCCGCCGCGCAGTATGTGAATCCCAACAGTCCCCATTTGGACGCGCAGTAGACCGATCCTCCCGCAAATGCATTTTTCCCGGCGAGCGACGCGATGTTGATGATGTGGCCGTTGCGCCGCTCGATCATTCCGGCGGCTACGGCTTTTGTCGTCAGGAACACTCCTTTCAAATTGGTGTCTAATACTCCGTCCCAGTTCGCCTCGGACGCATCTTGCACCGGGCCGAAATAGCCAGTTCCTGCGTTGTTCACCAGAATTTCGATCGGGCCGAGGGAGGTCTGGGTTTTTTGGGTAAGCAACTCGACATCGGCGGCGCGCGTCACATCTGCGTGCACACCCAGCGTGCTGATTCCTTCCTGCTTAAGCTGGCGGACAGCGCGCTCGAGCCGTTCGGCGTCGCGCGCGCAGACGCTGACGTTCGCCCCCATCTGCCCGAGTCTGCGGGCGATTGCCAGACCGATGCCTCGGCTTGCTCCCGTGACCAGAGTCGTTTTGCCTTCGAGCGGCAGTCCGTTCGCCATGATTTGCTGTTCCCTCCGGGGTTGAATTGGCCCATTTCATTCACCATGCTATCATCTGGTTGTGAGCGTCAACAGCCGTTGCGACAATTCCGGAGTCGGCGAACAGACCTCGATTTAGCCTTGCGTGTGAAAAGTCCTTTCCCTATAATCCCGTGGATTTCGTTGGTTCCGACGGCCTGCAGGCTTGTGTTCCCTGGTTTGACCGTTTTCCCAAAACTGATTGCCATTCAGGAGGGCAGGTAAGTGATTACGCGAAAACGTTTCACCGGATTTTCCTTAGTCTTCGCCGTTGCCGCAGTAGTGGCAGCCGGTTACTCCCTGCCGGCGGCGGCGAGCCCTGCCCCGCAACAGCAGCAGGCGAAGCCGGGCTACACATTGCCCGAGTACAACGCCTTTGAAGCCGCGAATTCGGAAAAGGATCCTCAGGCGCGAACTAAATTGCTCGACGCGTTCGTGGCGAAATATCCCAATTCGACTCTGATGCCGTACGTCTATACGCTTTATTTCGAGACGTACTACCAGCTGAAGGATTATGCCCACACGATCGAGTACGCCGACAAGTACGTCGCACTGCCGGACACTCAGCAATATGTGGATAAGGGTGAAAAACTGAAGATGCTACAGGGCCGGGTTCAGGCGTTTCAATTGAGCCCTCCTCCTACCACCGCGCAGGACCAATGGACGAAAGATCGCGACGCGGCCTTACAGGGCGCGAACATGCTATCGGCTTTTCCCAAGCCTGCGAACTCGAACCTTAGTGATCCGGATTGGCAAAAGCAGAAAATGCCTGGTCTGGCCTTCTTCTATTCCTCTGCGGGTTTTGCGGACCTGAACTTGAAAGATTATCCGGCGGCGATCCAGGCGTTTAAGAATGCGCTTCAGAATAAGCCCGACGATCCGGTCTCCGAATATCGTCTCGGCCTTGCGTACCTGCAGAGCGCGCCGCCGCAGTATCTCGATGGATTTTGGTCGCTGGCCCGCGCGATCGACCTGAAGGTGCCCGATTCAGACAAAATCAAGGACTATTTGCAGAAGCAGATCCTCGCTTACGAGCAACCGGGCTGTGATACCCAGGCCACCGATCAGCTCAACGAACTGCTTCAACTCGCGCAGAACACGCCAGACCGCCCGACCACCTGGACGCTCCCAAGCCAGGCCGACCTGAACCAGATCCGTCAGTCGAGCAATATTCTGAGTGTGATCACCGATCTAAGCGGCGGCGGCGACAAAGCCAAACAGACGTGGCTCGCCATCTGCGACGCCGAATTTCCCGAAGTGGTCGGCAAGATCATCGACATCACGCCGAGCGACAACTACGTGGACTTCAAGGTCTACACCGGAGCGACGCCGGACGATATGCAGAAGGCCACCACGGCGAACATGGACGTCAAGGTTTGGACGACGG
>Ga0335075_10002689_pt1 | contig 28397 bp, 21 predicted proteins | sample Lox_Sample_24_FD_206723 | JGI IMG/M metagenome (GOLD analysis project Ga0335075, IMG submission 206723) | Soil microbial communities from Loxahatchee National Wildlife Refuge, Florida, United States - Lox_Sample_2.4 | ecosystem: Environmental > Terrestrial > Soil > Wetlands | place: USA...
AAGTGGACGGGCAGGGACGCATCCTGATTCCACCCACGCTTCGGGAGTCGGCGGAGATGAAGGGCGAAGTCGACGTGCAGGGCCAGTTGACGTACCTGGAAATCTGGAACCACGTCCGCTTCGTCGAAAACATGAAGCAGAACCCGATCACTCCGGAAGATGAAAAGGCTTGGGACGCGATGGGCGCGTAAGTTTTGAGCGTGTGGCACACGCCGGTCCTGCTGGACGAAGTTCTTGATTGGCTTCGCATCCGGCCGGACGGGACGTATCTCGATGCCACGCTCGGCACCGGCGGACACGCAATCGAAATCGCACGGCGCCTGACCACGGGACGTTTGATCGGCCTCGACCGTGACCCGCAAGCGATCGCCATCGCGCGGAAGCGGCTCGGGGAGCTTGAGCCGCGGGAGCGGCAGGTGACTTTGGTGCAAGCGGATTTTTCCAGGATCGGCGAAGTGGCGGCGGAGCAAAAGCTTCCGCCTCTCGACGGGGTTCTCGCCGATCTCGGCGTCTCCAGCCTCGAGCTGGACACTCCGGAACGCGGTTTTTCGTTTCGCTTTGCCGGGCCGCTGAATATGCGTATGAGCCCGGAAGCATCGCTGACCGCGGACGAAATTGTGAACCACTGGCCGGAACACGAACTGGCCGATGTGCTCTACCGCAAGGCGGAAGAGCATGGTTCACGCAGAATCGCCAGGGCGATCGTGCGGGCGCGGCCTATCCGCGATACCGCTCACCTGGCAACGGTTGTGGCAGGGGCCCAAAAGGTAAGGGGAAGGCAGAAACTGCATCCCGCGACAAAAACGTTTCTGGCGCTGCGGATAGCGGTGAATCGAGAAGAGGAGGAACTCGAGCAGTTTCTTTCGTGGACCCCTGCCACTCTTTCTCCTGGAGGACGCTGGATTATCATCAGCTATCACTCCCTGGAAGACCGGCTCGTAAAAAGAAAATTCCAGCAATTGGCGCGGCAGGGCATTGTCCGCGTCCTGACCAAGAAAGTCATTCAGCCGGGCGAACGCGAAATTGAGTCCAACCCGCGGGCGCGCAGCGCGAAAATGCGCGTCGGGGAAAAATTGCCCGCGCAGCAACGTTCCGCCGAGGAGGTGCGGTTGTGACGGAATATTACACAGTCAAGCGCATCGACAACTCCCGGCTGTCCCGCGCCGCTTCTCCGGCGCGCGCCCGCGATTTCTGGCAGCGTGTCGCGGCCAGCGCGGCCATCGCCGCTTGCCTTCTTTTCTACGCCTGGCAGCACTTCGAATGCATTCAGATCCGTTACCAGCTCGAACGCCTCGACGTTCTTCACGCACAGGTGCTCGAGCAGAATCAGAAGCTACGTCTCGCGTCCGCTGCTCTCAGCAGCCGCGCCCGCGTCGACTCGATCGCTCGCAACGAGCTCGGCCTCACGGTTTCCACTCCGGCCATGATCTTGCCGATCGAAACGCCGGGCGAACCCGTTCTCGCGCAGGCACGCCTCTCCACGCCGGCACGGCCCTGACGCCTATGAGCCGCGGTCCCGGCAGGTCTCACACTCCGATGGCCGGGGAGGAGCTGGACTTGAATCCCCCGGTGCTTTCCGCTTCTCCCGCTCCTCGAAAAATCCGCGTCCGTTGGCTTCTTGTCTGGGTCGCCGCTCTTCTTTGGCTGGTCGTCCTCTTTTTTCGTCTTGCCGACCTTCAGCTTGTCCACTACAGCGAATATTTCGCGCGCGCCCAAAAACAGCAGGAGCGTTCCTTTGAAGTCAGCCCGGCTCGCGGCGCCATCTACGACCGCAACGGCCACGAACTCGCCGTCAGCACGCCGATGGATTCTCTCTTCGGCGACCCAGCCGACATTGCCGACCCGGCCATGGTTGCGCGCTTGATTGCGCCGATCGTTGGTGTTTCCCCTGGCGATATTGAAGACAAGATTCGCGACGCCCGCACGCCGGTCCGTCTCGCGCGTAAAGTCGCTCCCAGCGTCGTCAGCCGCGTCAGCGCCATGAATCTTCGCGGTGTTTTCTTTGAGCCCGAAAATCGTCGCGTCTATCCGCAACACGATCTCGCGGCGCAAGTGATTGGCTACGTGGATACGGACGAAAAAGGCCGCGGCGGCGTTGAGTATTCTCTGGACAAGCTGATTCTTGGCCGTCCCGGCCGCGTCCTCGTCATGGCCGACGGCCATCGCCAGTATTACGACCGCCGCGAATTGCCGCCCGAGCCCGGCGCCAGCGTCACCCTCACCATCGACGAGACAATCCAGTACATCGCGGAAAAAGAACTGGCCAAGGCCATGGCCGCAACGCACGCCGTCAGCGGTTCTGTCCTCGTCCAAGATCCCAACAATGGCGAGCTTCTTGCCGTCGCCAGCCTGCCCACGTACGATCCGAACGACCCCGGAAAATACCCTGCCGAGGACCGCATCAACCGTGCTGTAAGCTTTGCCTACGAGCCCGGCTCCACCTTCAAAACCATTACGATGACAGCGGCCATCGAGCATGGCGTCGTCAATCCCAACGAATTGATCGACTGCCAAATGGGTTCGATTGATGTCGCAGGCAGGATCATTCACGACTGGCACCGCTTCGGGGTTCTCAGTGTCCGCGACATCCTTGCCCATTCAAGCGACGTCGGCTCCATCAAAGTGGCCCTCAGCCTGGGCGCGCCGAAGTTCTACCAGGTGATTCGCGATTTCGGCATCGGCCAGCCAACGGGCATTGTGCTGCCCGCCGAAAATCGCGGCATCCTCCGCCCGCTCAGGGATTGGACGCCCAGTTCCATCGGCTCCATCGCCATCGGCCAGGAAGTCAGCGTTACTCCGATTCAGATTATTTCCGCAATCTCTGCCATCGCCAACGGAGGCACGCTCTATCCCCCGCGCATTATTCGCGAAATCCGCAATCCCAACGGCGATCTCGCTCCCCCCGTAAAACCCGGCATCGACACGCATACCGTCACCGACCCGCGCACCGCCGCCACCGTGCGCGAAATGATGGAAGACGTGATTCTGGATGGTACCGGCAAGGCCGCCCAGCTCGACGGCTACACCGCCGCCGGAAAATCCGGTACCGCGCAGAAGATCGATCCGCAAACGGGCCGCTACTACGCGAATAAATACGTTGCTTCGTTTGTCGGTTTTGCGCCTGTCAATAATCCGGCGATTACGGTTCTCGTCGTCCTCGATTCTCCCGAAGGCGAACATCACGGCGGCGAAGTGGGCGGTCCCGTGTTCAAGAGCGTCGCTCAGCAGGTCCTGGCTTACCTCGACGTCCCGCGTGACGTTCCGATGCCTTCGACCGAAGAAACGGCCAAGAATGCTGAAGAGCCTGCGCATCCAGCCGTGGCGCATGATGCCACCGAGGCCGAATTTCAAGCGGCCATCGCCCGGCGCTCGAATGCTCGCACGACCTCAGTGCAAACGGTCGCCTTCGGCAATCCGCAATCCGTCATCGTTCCCGATTTTTCCGGGAAGACGCTCCGCGACGTAATCGAAACCTGTTCGCGCGAGGGCCTCGTCCCGGATCTGATTGGTGATGGAGTTGCTCTCGAACAATATCCGGCGGCGGGAGCAGAGCTTGTCCGCGGAGGCAACGTCACGGTCCGCTTCGGCAGTGCGGATGCCTTGGCCGCATCCCGCGCGCATCAGGGAGCGCAAAATTGACCGTTGTCCTGGAACGCCGCCGCGGCCCGGCCGCTCGCCGCGCGCGCTCCCGGCGAAAAGAGTTTCGAATGGCATACGGCCCCAAATCTCTCGCCGTTCTTCTTGAGGGTATCGACGCCGTGAGTGTGTCCGGCCCTTCTTCGCTCGAGGTCTCTGCAGTGGCATGCGACAGCCGAAAAGTGATTCCCGGCTCTCTTTTCTTTGCTTTGCCCGGTGAAAAAGTCGATGGCAATCGCTTCGTCCGTGACGCGATAGCCGCTGGCGCAACTTCTATCGCCAGTCCTTCACAGCGGCCTTCCGAAATTCCCGCTGAAGTTTCCTGGGTTCAGTTGCGAACGGGGCAGGAACGCCGCGCGCTGGCACGCGCGGCGTCGAATTTCTTCGATCATCCGGCGAGTGCTCTGAAACTCGCCGGTGTTACCGGAACGAACGGCAAAACCACCACCACATTTTTAATCGATTCGATCTTGCAAGCCGCCGGATTCACGACGGGACTTGTCGGCACCACTGGTTATCGCACTCCTCGTGGCAGCCGCGTCGCCGGAAATACAACTCCCGAGTCTCTCGACTTGCAGGAAATGTTTGCCGAAATCCGTGATGCCGGAGGCACGCACGCTGTCCTGGAAGTCAGCTCGCACGCCCTGGCCATGGACCGCGTCTGGGGCTGCCATTTTTCCGCGGCTGTCTTCACGAATCTTACGCACGACCATCTGAATTTTCACAAGACTCTTGAAGATTATTTCGCCGCCAAACGCCGCTTGTTTGAAGGCACCGGCGCGGGCGCCCCCGATGTCGCGATCATCAATTCGGACGACCCTTACGCTTCGCGTCTCGAAGGTCTTGCATCGCGCACCTTGACCTACGGCCTCAAAGATTCTCCGGACCTCACGACGAAAAAATCTTCGCTCACATTCGATGGCCTCGAATTCACGGCCCACACTCCCGCGGGAAAACTCGAAATCCGCTCGAGCCTTGTCGGGCGCATCAACGTCTACAACATCCTCTCCGCCATTGGCGCCGCCATCGCTCTCGAAATCCCCCATGCGAAAATCGAAGAGGGCGTCTCAGCCCTCGATCTTGTTCCCGGCCGCTTCCAGCAAATCAAAGAGGGCCAGCCGTTTCACGTTGTCGTTGACTACGCGCACGCCGACGATGCCCTTCGCAACCTCATCACCACCGCGCGTGAATTGAATCCCAACGGCCGCATCATCACCCTGTTTGGCGCAGGGGGCGAACGCGATCGCTCCACCCGCCCTCTCATGGGCGAGGCCGCTGGCTCGCTCAGCGATCTCGTCATACTCACCGACGATAATCCGCGCAAAGAGGACCCCTTGCGCATCATGAACGACGTGGTGGTCGGATTGCAGAAAGTGAATGCGAAATACCAGATTGAGCCGGATCGCGAAGTGGCCATCGCGAAGGCACTCAACGAAGCGCAGCCCGGCGATATCGTGCTTCTCGCCGGTAAAGGCCATGAGAACTATCAGATACTGGCGGATCGCACCTTCGAGTTTGACGACCGCGAGGTCGCCCGTTCGATCCTCCGCCGCAAGGGCTTTCCGAAGCGCGGATAGCTTGCTCCGTTGCACCTTGCGACGGTTGAGACTTGAACTTTGTAGCGGTGGTCTCAAGGCCGCCGCTCTGGTTTGACGGTAACTGTCTCTTGGTCCGAGAGTTGGAGCTTGAGCGAAAAGCCCAGCCCATTGGAGACGCGATGCGGTGGACCGTGGTTCAGATTGCTGAAACTCTGGGTGTCCCGCCTCCCTCGGCTCTCGACCCCTTGGCCGGGCTGGCCAGCGTCTCGATTGATTCTCGCGCTCTTCCATCCGGATGCTTGTTCATTGCGATACGCGGACCGCGTCACGACGGACACACTTTCGTCCCGGACGCCTTGGCTGTGGGAGCCGCCGCTGCCGTTGTCGACAAGACCCGCGTCACCGAATATCCGAAAGCGTTCCGCGGTCGGCTCTTTCCCGTCGACGACACGCTCGTTGCGCTCCATCGTCTGGCCGCCCGCTGCGCGGACATGTGGAGGAAAGCGCGGCCGGGCCGTTTCATCGGCGCGGTGGCGGGGTCCATTGGAAAAACGACCACGAAAGAAATCCTGGCGGCGCTTGTGGCCGCGCGGTTCCGCGTATTGAAGACGCAGGGGAACTTGAACAACGAATACGGGCTGCCGCTCACGCTGCTACAACTGGACGATTCCTACGGCGCCGCCGTCGTCGAGATGGGAATGTCCCACCCCGGAGAACTCGCGCGGCTGGCTCGCATCGCCCCGCCCGACGTGGGTGTGATCACGCGCATCGCCGTCGAACACCTGGAATTTTTCTCTTCGATTGACGAAATCGCTCTCGCCGAACGCGAACTCATCGAAAATCTCGCCTGGCCCGGCGCCACCGCTGTCCTGAACGCCGACGACGAGCGCGTCGCAAAATTCTCAGAAGTCGTTCGCGGGCGCATCATCTGGTTCGGAGAATCGCCCCGCGCGCAGTTCCGCGCCGAAAACATCGAAGACCGCGGCATCGAAGGCTCTGCCTTCGATTTCGTCTCGCCTGAGCGCCGGGTGCGCCTGGAATTGCCTCTCGTCGGCCGCCACAATGTGATGAACGCCGTCGCCGCCCTTGCGGCGGCCAGCGTTTGGGGAATCGGCGCTGCGGACGCAGCGCGCGTCTTTCCTTCGCTCGTCCCTGCCGACAAGCGCGGCGAAGTTGTTCGCTTTGCCGAAGGATTTACCGTCATCAACGATTCCTACAATTCTTCTCCCACCGCCCTGAATGCCGTCGCGGACATGCTCGCTGCCACGCCCGGTTATCGCCGCCGCATTCTCGCCGCCGGTGAAATGCTCGAACTCGGCGAATCGGCCGCGGAACTCCATCGCGAATCGGGTCGCCATGCGGCCTCGCTCCGAAAAATTGATTGGCTGGTCGCTGTGCAGGGACATGCGCGCGAATTTCTCGACGCTGCTGTCGCCACCGGTCATCCGCAGGGTCGCGCCCACTATTTCGACGCCTCGACCGAAGCCGGAGAATTCATCGCCTCCTTTATCCAGTCAGGTGATCTGCTGCTTCTGAAGGGCTCGCGCGGCGTGAAAATGGAGAGAATTCTCGAGGCCATCGACGCTCGCTATCACCGCGTGCCCGCATCCGGAGCAGCGGAGACGTCTCCCACGGTCGCCAAGGAGCGTAGCTGACATGCTCTATTACCTCTTCTTCTTCCTGCTCAAGCCGCATTTCAGCCCGCTGAACGTCTTTCGTTACATCACCGTCCGCACGGCCATGGCCAGCATCACGGCGCTCCTCCTCTCGCTCATCATGGGGCCGTGGGTGATCGAGCGGCTCCGCGAAATGCAGGTCAAGCAGTACATTCGTGAAGAAGGGCCGCAGGCCCACAAGAAAAAGGCCGGCACGCCCACGATGGGCGGCGTCCTCATCGTCGCCGCCATCGTGATTCCCACGCTTCTCTGGGCTGATTTGCGCAATCCCTATGTACTCATGGCTCTCGGCTCCACGCTTGCCTTCGGCGCCATCGGCTTTGTCGATGACTACAACAAAGTCGTTCGCAAACGGAATCTCGGCCTCCGCCCTGCCGCCAAATTTTCCCTGCAAATCATCACCTGCGTCCTCATCGGCATCGGTCTCCTCAATCTGCAGGCTCGCGGCGTCTATTCGACGCAATTGAGTGTGCCCTTCTTGAAGCGCCTCCATCCCGACCTGGTCATCGACTCGCTGCTGAATCATCACTTCATCTGGCCGCTCGCGTTCGTTCCCTTTATCCTTTTTCTCGTTCTGGTTATTGTCGGCTGCTCGAACGCCGTCAATCTCACCGACGGTCTCGACGGCCTGGCCATCGGCTGCGTGCTGGTTTCTTCCGCTGCCTTGACGGTTCTCACCTATCTCACCAGCCACGCCCGCTTTGCCGAATATCTCGACATCCAGAAAATTCCCGACGCTGGCGAACTCGTCATCTTCTGCGGCTCCGTGGTCGGAGCCTCGCTCGGATTTCTCTGGTACAACGCGCATCCCGCCGAAATGTTCATGGGCGACGTCGGCTCGCTCGCCCTTGGCGGCGCCATCGGCACCGTCGCCGTCACCATCAAGCAGGAAATCCTGCTTCTTTCGATCGGCGGTGTCTTCGTGCTCGAAGCTCTCTCCGTCATCATCCAGGTCGGCTCTTTCAAGCTCACCGGAAAGCGCGTCTTCCGCATGGCGCCTCTCCACCACCATTTCGAGCTTCTCGGCTGGAGCGAATCGAAAATTATTGTGCGATTCTGGATTACGGCGCTCGTCTTCGCGCTGTTTTCTCTCACGACTTTGAAATTGAGGTAACGCCACTTGCGACCCGGGTTCGAACTGGCAGGCAAAAAAATTCTGGTGGTAGGGCTCGCGCGCACCGGGGTTGCAGTCTCGCTCTTCAGCGCCGGCTACGGCGCCGTGGTGACGGCCATGGACGAAAAACCGGAATCCGCGCTTGGCGATGCCCCAGACCGCCTTCGCAATGCCGGTGTCGAACTCGTCCTCGCCCGCCCCGCTCCGGAAATTTTTCTGGCGCAGGACTTGATCGTTCTCAGCCCTGGCGTTCCCGCAAATCTTCCGCCTCTTGAGAAAGCCCGCGCCAAGGGCATCCCTGTCTGGAGCGAAATTGAGCTCGCCTGGCGATTCCTTCGTGGCAAACTCGTCGCCATCACCGGCTCGAACGGTAAGACCACCGCCACGTCTCTCGTCGCCCACATTCTGAAGACCGCCGGGATTCCCACTCTCGTCGGCGGCAATATCGGCACGCCGCTTCTCGCTCTGGTCGAACGCTCCACGGACTCGACCGTCACCGTCGCGGAAGTCAGCAGCTTTCAGCTCGAAACCATCGACAGTTTCCGCCCCGAAATCGGCGTCCTTCTCAATCTCACGCCCGACCATCTCGACCGCCACACTACTTTCGAGGAATACGCCGCTGCGAAGCTCCGCATGTTTGAAAATCAGCTCGAGCGCGACGCCGCCATCCTCAATGCCGACGATCCCGAAGTCACGCGCCGTATGCCGTCTCGTCCGCACGTTTACTGGTTCAGCCGCCAGAAGCGCGTCGCCGCCGGTGCCTTCCTCCAAGGCGACCAGATCATCTTCCGCCATGACGGCGAGGAAACTCCCGTTGCGCGCCGCGACGAGATTCCTCTCCGCGGCGATCACAATCTTGAAAACGTCCTCGCCGCTTGCGCCGCTTCCTATCTCGCCGGCGCTGCGCCCGCCGCCATCGTCGCTGGCGTAAAAACATTTCAGGGCGTCGAGCACCGCCTGGAATTTGTCGCCGAAATTTCCGGCGTCCGCTATTACAACGACTCGAAAGCCACAAACGTTGACGCCGCCGTAAAGGCTCTCGAAGCCTTTCCCGGCCAGCTTCTCGTGATTCTCGGCGGCAAGGACAAAGGCAGCCCGTACACGCCTCTTCGCGACCTTCTCGCCTCGCGCGCCCGCCGCGCCATTCTCATTGGCGCCGCCGCCGAAAAGATCGCCGCCGATGTCGAGGGCTCTGTTCCCATCGATCGCGCGGGCACTCTCGACCGCGCCGTCGAAATCGCCGCTTCGCACGCGCGTCCAGGCGACACCGTTCTCCTTGCTCCCGCGTGCTCCAGCTTCGACCAGTTTGAAAACTACGAGCAGCGCGGCCGCATCTTCAAGCAGCTCGTGGCTGCTCTCGAATCGCGCATTGCCGGCGCCGCCGCGCCACAAGGAAAGGCCTGATGCCTCGACCGCTCCAACCTGATCGTCAACTGCTCGGTGTTACGCTCGCGCTCTGCTTCATCGGCGCAGTAATGGTTTTCAGCGCCTCCGCTCTCACGGCGCGCGAGCTCTTTCACAATGGCTACATCTTTCTCATCCGCCAGCTTTTCGCCGCCGCCATCGGACTCGCGGGAATGTTCTGGCTGACGAACACGGACTACCGTTCCCTCCGCCAGCCGCGCGTTATCTTCACCGGCCTTGCCGTATCGTTCGTCCTTCTTGTCGCTGTCTTTTTTCTCGACCGCTCGCACCACACGCACCGCTGGTTCCGCATCTGGGCCTTCAGCTTTCAGCCGTCCGAACTCGCCAAACTCGCGCTCATCATTTTTCTTGCCTGGTTCATCGAGCTGCGCCGCTCGCCGCAAAATTTCGGCGTCAACGATTTCTTCCGCACCATCGCTCCCGCTCTCGGCGTTGTCTCCCTTATGGCCGCGCTCATCGTCAAAGAGCCGGATATGGGCACCGCCTTCATGATTCTCGTCATCGCCATCGTCATGCTGTTTGTCGCTGGGCTTCGCTGGGAATATCTCGCCGGAGCTGCTGTCACCGCGCTTCCGGTGATTTATCTCCTCATCGTCCGCGTCCCTTACCGCCTCGCGCGCTGGAACGCCTTTCTTCATCCCGATGTCGACCCGCAGGGCCACGGCTTCCAGCTTTTGCAATCTCTCATTGCTGTCGGCTCGGGTGGATTTTCCGGCGTCGGCTTGATGGAAAGTCGCCAGAAGCTTTTCTTCCTCCCCGAAGCGCACACGGACTTTATTTTCTCCGTCATCTGCGAAGAACTCGGCTTCATCGGTGCGGTTGTGGTCCTTGCGCTCTTCGCCATTTACGGCTGGCGCGGTTTCTGCGCCGCTATGAGGGCCCCAGACGATTTCGGCCGCTTCCTCGCTCTTGGCGTCACCACGATGGTCGTCGGCCAGGCGTTCATCAACCTCAGTGTCGTTCTGGGCCTGATGCCCACCAAGGGAATCCCGCTGCCGTTCATCAGCTACGGCGGGTCGAGTTTGATCGCCATGCTTTTGGCCACCGGCGTGCTCCTCAATATCAGTCAGCACGCGGATGAGACGTGAGCGAATCGGGCCGGACGCTTTTGATTGCCGGAGGCGGCACCGGCGGCCATGTTTTTCCGGCGCTTGCCGTTGCTCGCGAATGGATGGCGCGGCCCGCGCCGCAGGGTCTTGAAGGAGAACGAGGCGTCGTGTTTGTTGGCACTGGACTCGGTTTGGAAGCAAAGCTGGTCCCGCAGGCCGGCTTTCCGCTCGAGAAAATTAGCGTCGCTGGTCTTAAAGGTATCGGCGGCGTGAAATTTTTTCGCAACCTCGCAAAACTTCCCGCCGCCCTTCTGGACTCCGAACGCATTCTCCATCGCCACCGCTTTGCCGCTGCCTTTGGCGTGGGTGGCTATGCCTCCGGTCCTGTCATGCTTCTCGCGCGTCTCCATGGTATTCCGAGCGTCATCTTCGAGCCGAATGTCGAGCCCGGTTTTGCCAATCGCATCCTCGCCCGCACGGGGGTGCGCATCGCCTGCGGTTTCCAGGAAACCTCTCGCCGCTTCGGCTCGCGCGCCGTTGTCACGGGCATTCCCGTTCGCTCCGAATTCTTCAAAATTCTTCGCCGCGACCACATGGCTCCCTTCCGCCTGCTCATCACTGGCGGCAGCCGCGGCGCGCATCCCATCAACCAGGCGGTCATCGACTCCGTCGACCTGTTGGCTCCAAAGAAAGACCAGCTTTTCGTCGTGCATCAGACTGGCGAACGCGACTATAATGCTGTTCGCGTGGCCTATGCGCGCCGCGAAATCCAAGCCGAGGTGCTGCCCTTCATCGAGAATATGGCGGAGCGGTTTGCCCAGGCTGACTTGATTGTCTGCCGCTCGGGCGCGATCACCGTGGCGGAACTTGCGGCCGCTGGACGCGCCGCCATCCTCATCCCCTTCGGCGCTGCCACCGACGCCCACCAGTCCCTCAACGCGCAAGCCATGCAGTCGGCCGGGGCCGCTCGTTTGCTGCCACAGACTGAGCTGACACCCCAGCGCCTTATGTCGGAGGTTTTGTCTCTCCTGGACCAGCCCCGGAGAATCACGGAAATGGAATCCTGCGCCCGCTCGCTCGCGCGTCCGCACGCCGTCGCTGATCTTGTCTCGCTCCTCGACGAGCCCTGCTCTGGCGCGAAGGAGGCGCGCCCATGAATCTCACATTCCGCAATTTTCAACGCATCCACTTGATTGGCATCGGTGGCAGTGGCATGAGCGGCATTGCCGAGGTTCTTCTATCGAGCGGCTACGCCGTCTCCGGCTCCGATTTGAAATACACGTCCGTCACCGACCATTTAAAAAATCTCGGCGCGAAAATTTACGAAGGCCACGCTGCGGAAAACGTCCATGGCGCGCACGTCGTCGTCGTTTCTTCCGCTGTCCGCCCGGACAATGTCGAGGTCGTCGAAGCGCATCGCCTGAAAATTCCCGTCATTCCGCGCGCCGAAATGCTCGCCGAACTCATGCGCTTGAAATACGGCATCGCGATTGCCGGTGCGCACGGCAAGACCACCACCACTTCCATGGTCGCAGCCGTCCTCGCAGCCGCGGGTCTCGACCCCACGTTTGTCGTCGGCGGCCGCGTCAATCACGTTGGCACGAACGCGCGCGTCGGGCAGGGCAATTACATGGTGGTCGAAGCCGATGAAAGCGACCGCTCTTTCCTGCTTCTCGCTCCCGTCATCGCCGTCGTCACCACCATCGATCGCGAGCATCTCGATCAGTACGCTTCGCTCGAGGAAATTCAGCAGGTCTTTCTCGAATTCGTCAATCGCGTACCCTTTTATGGTTCCGTCGTTCTCTGCCTCGACGAGCCAAACGTGCAGGCGCTTCTGCCCGATGTCAAGCGGCCCATCATTACTTACGGCACATCAAATCAAGCCGATCTCGTCATCAGCGAAATCAAGTTGCAGGGCCTCGCGAGCGAGTTCCGCCTCACCTATCACGGCGATGACCTGGGGATCTTCCACCTTCCTTCTCCTCCCGGCATTCATAACGTTCGCAACGCTGCTGCGGCCGCTGCCGTCGGCCTTGCCCTCAACGTTCCTGCCGATTTAATCCGGCAGGGCCTTGATAAGTTTGCGGGTGTCGGCCGCCGCTTTGAGATCAAGGGTCTCTTTGCCGGCGTCACGCTCATCGACGACTACGGCCACCATCCCGCCGAAATTCGCGCCACTCTCGAGGCCGCGCGCCTCTGCAATTACAAGCGCCTGCTCGTTTTCTTCCAGCCGCATCGCTTTACGCGCACGCAGGCTTTGTGGGACGACTTTAGCCATTCGTTCAATCAGGCGGATATTCTCGTCATCACCGATATCTACGCCGCCGGGGAATCTCCGGTTCCCGGCGTCACTGCGGAAAAATTGTCGGAGGCTATCAGCGCCGCGGGTCACAAGAACGTTGTCTTCACCACGACCGTGCAGTCCGGAGTCGAGTTTCTCCTCCGCGAAGCGCGGCCCGGCGACGCCATTCTTTCCATCGGTGCCGGCAGCATCAATCGCTCGCTCGACCAGTTGGCGATGCTTTTGGGAACGCACGTGACGGCTTAGCATGCGCATTACGGACAATTCGCTGAAGGAAAAGCTCGCCGCTCTCGGCGGCGAGCTGCGCCCCGGCGTTTCGCTTGCCGACCACACCTCTCTCGGTATTGGCGGCACCACGGACATGCTTCTTCTCCGCCGCCATGAAACGATTCCTGAAATCATGCGCCTGCTCGACGATGCCGGCATTCCGCACCGCTTTCTTGGCGGCGGCACCAACGTCCTCATTGACGATGGCGAGTTGTCCTGGGTCGTTCTTCATCTTCCCACTGTCACGCCTGGTGTCACGGTCGAAGGCAATTCCGTTTGGGCCGACGCTTCCGCCGACCTCGGCGGCATGGTCACCTATTGCGCGAAGCGCGATCTCGGCGGCATGGAAGGACTCATCGGCGTTCCCGGCAGCGTGGGCGGCGCTTTGCGCATGAACGCGGGCGCCTACGGCACGCAGATCGGCTCCTACGTCCGCGAAGTCGAAGTCTATCGCGCCGCCACTCGCGAAATCGAAACTCTGCGCGGCGATGCGATTCGCTTCGATTATCGCCACACTTCTTTCGGTCCTGATGACGTCATGCTCCGTGTTCGCCTCGAGCTTCCCTCGAAGCCGTTTAAGGAAATTCTCGCGGGCATCAAAGTCTGCAATGAAAAGCGTCGTTCGAGCCAGCCGCTCAATCAGAAAAGCGCCGGTTGCATCTTCAAAAATCCTCCGGGTGCATCTGCTGGCCGCATGATCGACGAACTCGGCCTCAAAGGTTTCCGTTCCGGCGATGCGATGGTCAGCGACCGGCACGCGAATTTTTTTGTCAATACCGGTTCGGCCAGTTGCGCCGATATGCTGAAATTGATTGCAGACGTGCGCGACCTCGTCCAGAAATCCTACGGCATCGAGCTTGAAAACGAGGTGATCGTCTGGCGAAACTGAAAACCATTGACGCGGAAGCCTATCCGCAGGAAGTGCTCACCGACGAGGAGCCGAAGTATCTCCGGCGGCAGAAGCCGCTCGAGATCAAGCGGCGCAAGTTCGGCAAACGCGCCTGGAAGACCTACCTGCACTTGTCTCTTTGGGCTGCCGCCGGGCTCGCTGGCGCTGTCGTTGTTTACGAAATCGGCCATTTTCTCTACGCCTCGCCGCAAATGGCGCTGCTTCATCCCGGCCAGATCGAAATTTCCGGGACTCACTATGTGCCGCGCCAAAGCGTTCTCGAAATTTTCTCCGCCGATCGCGGCCGCAGTGTCCTGCATATTCCTCTTGCCGAGCGCCGCCATGAACTCGAATCGATTCCCTGGGTCGAAAGCGCCACGGTCCGGCGCGCGCTCCCGAACCACATCGAAGTCGAAATCACCGAGCGTACTCCAGTCGCGTTTCTTCGCCAGGGCTCCGGACTTTCTTTGATTGACGTTCACGGGGTGATTCTCGACCGTCCCTTGCAGGGAAATTTTAATTTTCCCGTCGTTACGGGTATTTCCGTGGATGTTCCTGCCGACGAGCGCGAGCGCCGCATGCAGCTTTTTGCCGGATTCACGCAGCAAGTCCAGGAAGTCCGGCCCGGCGCGCTCGATCAGGTCAGCGTCATCGATCTTTCAAGCGGCGACGATGTCGTCGCCACAATTTCCGGCTTGCAAGGAGGCGCTATTGCGCCGGCCGATTCCTCCGGAGGCTGGGGCGCTTCCGAAGCGCCCATCAAAGTTCATTTTGGCGACTCGGATTTCGCCGCGAAATATCGCACGCTCCTCGATAAAATCGGTGAGTGGCGCGCGACCGTTGGCCGCATCGAGTCCGTCGATTTGCGTTTCAACGGCGAAGCGGTCGTGAATCAGGATCCGTCCATGCGGACTCAGTCCGCGCCGTCTTCGTCGAAAGCGCCGGTGACCGTTGCGGAGAATTCTTCGCCGGCAAGGACTGCGAAGCGCGGCGCTGCAAAACATTGACGTAGCGGAATGGGAGATGCCTTTTAGGGGTCGGAGCTTTAGCTCCGGCAAAAGCAAAGACTCAAGTTCAGGCTTTAGCCCCTGAAGTACTGATTCAGAAAGCGATCTTAGGAGCGGCGGAGTTGAATAAGAAAGACCGTTACATCGTGGCGCTCGATATCGGCAGCACGAAGACGTGCGCTTTGATTGGCGAAATCGAAGAAGAAGGCGCTGTAAAATTCGCGGCCCTCGGCGCCGCCGAATCCAAAGGGTGGCGCAAGGGCCAGATCGTCAATCTCGATCTCGCCGTCAGCTCGATTCGCCGCGCTGTCGAAGAAGCGGAGACGGTCGTTGGCGTCCCCGTTGAATCCGCCGTCATCGGCGTCGCCGGCAGTCACGTCCGCGGCGTCAATAGCCGTGGTGGCGTCACCGTCGGCACGCGCCCGCGCGACATTCATCGCGACGACGTGCGCCGCGCCATCGATGCGGCGCGCGGCATCTCGCTCCCCGAAGATCGCGAAGTTCTTCACGTCCTGCCGCAGGAATTTTTTCTCGATTCGCAGGACAGCATCCGCGACGCCATCGGCATGGTCGGCCAGCGCCTGGAAGCCAACGTCCACATCGTCACCGCTTCCGGCACTTCGACGCAGAATATCGTCACTGCCGTCAACCGTGCTGGCGTTCGCGTCGACGACACAGTCCTCGAACCGCTCGCTTCCGCCGAGGCTTGCCTCACGCAAGATGAGCGCGAATTGGGTGTCTGCCTGCTCGATATCGGAGGCGGCACTTCCGAGCTGATCGTCTTTGCGGGCGGCGTCGTTCGACACACCGTTGCGATTCCTGTCGGCGGCGATCATTTCACCAACGATCTTGCTGTCGGCCTGCGCACGCCGATTCCCGAAGCCGAAAAGATCAAGCACGAGCACGCGTCGGCACTGCACGAACTCGTCCAGCAGGACACCGCCATTGAGATCGCGAGCGTCGGCGATCGCCCGCCGCGCACCGTCTACGCGCGTATGTTGGCCGACATCGCCGAGCCGCGCGCCCAGGAACTTCTCGTGCTCGTTCGCGACGAGCTGCGCCGCAGCGGCCTTGAATCGCAGATTCCCGCGGGCCTCGTTTTGACCGGCGGCGGCGCGCTCCTGCGCGGCCTGCCGGAGCTTGCGGATCGTGTGTTCAATCTTCCAGTGCGCGTGGCCAGCCCGCGCGGCTTGGCGGAAATGAGTGCGGAGGTAACCCGGCCCGAGTACTCGACGGCAGTTGGATTGGTTCTCTATGGCGCGCGGGCGCGTCGCCAGGCGGGAACTCGTCCTTCGGGCTGGGTGGGGAAATTGAAAAGCATGTTTGCAGGAGCTTGAGAATTTGAAAAGTTTTCTGGGGGAGGAAGCATGACGCCAAAGGAATCAGCATTGCGGATTTCGTTCAGCGAGGAAGCAACCAACGGGGCAAAGATCAAAGTCATCGGCGTGGGCGGCGGCGGCTGCAACGCCGTCAACCGCATGATCCGCGCCAAGGTGGAAGGCGTCGAATTCATCGCCGCCAACACCGATTTGCAGGCACTCAAACTGTCGCAAGCGCCGGTGAAGCTCCAGCTCGGCGCGAAACTCACCAAGGGTCTCGGCGCGGGCGCGAATCCCGAGGTCGGCCGCAAGGCTGCGCTCGAAGACACCGAGAAGATTCTCGAGGCCCTCGACGGCGCGGACATGGTGTTCGTCACGTCGGGTCTCGGTGGAGGCACGGGCAGCGGCGCGGCGCCCGTGGTCGCAAACCTCGCGAGCGAGCTTGGCGCGCTCACCGTTGCCGTCGTCACGAAGCCGTTCAACTTCGAAGGCAAGCGCCGCATGTTGCAAGCCGAGCAGTCGCTTTCCGAACTCGTCGGCTGCGTCGACACCGTCATCGTCATCCCCAACGAGCGCTTGCTCGAATGCGTCGAGCAGGGAACCAGCTTCTTTGAAGCGTTCCGCGTCGCGGACGATATTCTTCGTCAGGCGGTCCAGGGAATTAGCGACATCATCACGATTCCCGGCATCATCAACCGCGACTTCGCCGACGTGAAGACGATCATGTCCGGACAAGGTTACGCGGTGATGGGCACGGCGGTCGCATCGGGCTCGAACCGCGCGGTGGATGCGGCGAACCGCGCCATCAACAGCCCGCTGCTCGAAGACAACTGCATCCAGGGCGCACAGGGAATTTTGATCAATGTCACCGGCTCGAACAGCCTGAGCTTGCAGGAAGTGCACGAGGCTTCGTCGATCATCCAGAAGGCTGCGCATGAGAACGCCAACATCATCTTCGGCGCGGTGATGGACGACGCGATGAAAGAGTCGATCAAGATTACGGTGATCGCCGCGGGATTCCGCGAAGTGGCGGGAAAGAAGACGCACGCGCGTCCGTCGTATCTGCCGAAGACGTGGAAGGCGACGCGCGAGCCCGCGCCAACTCCGCTCGCTCCAGCGCCAACCAACGTGGTGCAGCAAGTGGCGCGCAACGTCAGCGAAGTGCTGCCGGAAATGGCCGCGGACGATCTCGACGTTCCAACGTTCCTTCGCCGCCAGGCGCAGAAGGCCTGAAGCTAGAAACACAATCTCTCAAACAGGGCGGAAGAAATTCCGCCCTATTTTCATGCCTCGATAGTTCCTGCTCTTTGCCCTCTTCGAACGGACTCGGTGCGCTCGCGCGTTTCGTCGTACACTCCAAAACATGCCGACCGCAGTTCGGATTGCGCGGGAATGCCTGCGCGCGATGGAAAATCACGCGCGGGAAAATTCAGGCGTGGAATGCTGCGGGCTTTTGTTCGGAAGCGAAGGAACGATCACGCGCGCGGTGGCGGCGCGAAACGCAGCGGAATATCCGTCAACAAGCTACGAAATCGCCCCGGAAGAAATCGTCCGGACGCTGCGCGCCATGCGCGAGGCGAATCTCGAAATGCTCGGAATTTACCACTCGCATCCGCACAGCGAAAATGCGCCGTCGCCGAGCGACATCGCGCGCGCGTATTATTCCGAAGCAGTGTATTTTATTTTTTCACCGCTTGCTGCGCGGGAAAAAACCATTCGCGCATTTTCGATTCGCGGCGGCCGTGCGACGGAACTTGCCATCGAAATAGTCTGAGCAGCCTTCATAGTCCCGCGCGTTCTCATAAATCGCCCCTCAGGCTTGGGCGCGCGATCCTGCCAGCGCGCCTGCGGCGTCCGCCTCCTCCAAAAAATTCTGATAGAGCGGAAACTGCGCGGCGAGCGCGGCCACTTCGCCGCGAACGCGACGCTCGATGGCCTCGTCGCCGAGATGTTCGAGAATCTCCGCGATCCACGCGGCGATTTTCTCCATTTCCGGCTCTTTCATGCCGCGCGTCGTGACGGCGGGAGTGCCGGCGCGGATGCCTCCCGCCTTCATCGGCGGAAGGGGATCGAAGGGAATCGAATTTTTATTGACGGTGATTCCGGCGCGGTCGAAGGCGGGCTGCGCAGCGCTGCCCGTGAGCCCGCGTGAGTAAACGTCAATCAAGAAAAGATGATTGTCCGTGCCGCCGCTGACGATGCGGAATCCGCGCGCGGCGATTCCCGCGGCAAGCGCCTTCGCATTCTTGACCACTTGTTGCTGATACGCGCGGAAGCCAGGCTCGGCGGCTTCCTTCAGGCAGACGGCCTTGGCGGCGATGATGTGCATCAGCGGCCCGCCCTGAATGCCGGGGAACGTGGTGCGATCAACGTCCTTGGCAAATTTTTCGCGGCAGAGAATCAATCCGCCGCGCGGGCCGCGCAGAGTCTTGTGCGTGGTGGTGGTGACGAAATCGGCGTGGGGCACAGGGCTCGGGTGAACGCCCGCGGCGACGAGCCCGGCGATGTGCGCCATATCGACGAAAAAGAGCGCGCCGACCGATTGCGCAATCCGCGCCATACGCGGGAAATCGATGATGCGCGAATAGGCACTGGCTCCCGCGACAATCATTTTCGGCTTGTGCTCTTCGGCGAGGCGCGCAAGTTCTTCGTAATCGATCGTCTCCGTTTCTTTCGCCACGCCGTAGGGAACGAACTTGTACGTCTTCCCGGAAAAATTGAGCGGATGACCGTGCGTGAGGTGGCCGCCATGCGCGAGGTTCATGCCGAGAACTGTGTCGCCGGGCTGGAGAGCCGTGATGTAGACGGCAATGTTGGCTTGCGTGCCGGAATGCGGCTGGACGTTGGCGTGCTCGGCGTCGAACAGAGCCTTGGCGCGGTCGATGGCGAGTTGTTCGGCAACGTCGACGAATTCGCAGCCGCCGTAGTAGCGCTTGCCGGGATAGCCTTCGGCATATTTGTTGGTGAGGACGGAACCAGCGGCTTCGAGCACCGCGTCGGAGACGAAATTTTCCGAGGGGATCAATTCGATGCCGGTCGCCTGGCGGCGGACTTCGTCGCGAAGGGCGCGGGCGATTTCAGGATCGACTTCGGCCAGCGGCCGGGACATTCGTTTGGATTCAGCGGATTCGCGAGTCATTTTGAGCTGTCCAATGCCTCTATCGCAAGTTACGAATCTACCCGCGATTAGAAATTGCCTCCGACCTTTGTTTCCAATAATTTATAGCGAATTCTAATTCCCCCGAGCCGCGATTAGAAATCACGAGCCGAGCCCCCGTTTGCGAGGATACTGCTTCCAGTCTTGCCATCGGCCGCGCTTGCGTCGTCAAATACATGCTTCCATCTTGCATATCGGGAGAGAAATTGCAAATCACCGTAGGTGTGGACTTTTGAAGGCAGTGGCCCTTCGTTCCTCAGGACAAGCGAGTGGCTAGGAAAAGCGAGGCAAAATGGAGAGTGCGCTAGCGTTTCGAGTGGAGTGGAAACTCGAGGAGAGATCCCTCCGTTGCATGGCCGCAAGGAGCCACGGTACGGAGCCGCCGCAAAAAAGTGCGGCCATTTCGGTCGGGATGACAGGGGAATTCGAGCCAGAGGCGGAAAGCGGCGGTCCGCAGGCTGGAGACTCCGGGCACGGCATGCCGTGCCCCTACAGACAAGTGATGGAGGGGCGGATGGCGCTAGAGGACGAATTTGCCGCCGCGGGTGGTGAGGAAAACGAGATTGATGAGAATCAGAAGCAAGTCGTAGTGCCAGCCCTGGCTGGCTTTTCCCCAGAAGCCAGTTTTCCAAGCGAAGATTTTCTTGCTGATGGAACCGAGCATGATCAGCACAAGGCCGATCGCGGCGTATTGAATCAACACGCCGGTAATGAGGCTCAAAGCCGCGGCGACTTCCGCGACTCCGAGAAAAATCGTGAAAGGCTTGCTCATTTCAATGCTGTGGGCGCGACCGGGCGGGTCGGCGAGGTCGTAGTAACCGCTCGAACCGTAAATGGCGGCGACGAGAAGGCGGAGGAGGAGCAGAGACCAGTCGGTGAACCCGGAAAGAGGGAGCATGGCAGACTCCTTTCGATGCGGATGATTGTGGGACGGAATGGGGAAATGGAAAAGGGAAAAGGGAAAAGAGAAAAGGGGATGATCACGCGGGGATGAAATGGCCCGCAGGCAGGAGCCTGCGGGCTCGGACGAAAGGGAAGTCCGGCGCGGTCCCCAACGACAGCAAAAAGGAGGCCGAGGGCATGTCCCGGATTTTCCGAGGATCCCAAAATTCGGGGCATGCCGTGCCCCTACGGGCGAGCAATTGAGGGCAGGGGAGCCGCGATCAGTGCGTCTTGCTGCTCGAGCTGCCGGTGATCGAGGAAAGCGGCGTGTGGCTGAGCAGTGTGTGCGGGCCGCCGTAGATGAATTCGAGCGCAACGTTGGTGGCTGCCTGATAGAGCAGGCTGTAATTGCCGATGCGGAATCCGTCCATGGGCTCGTAGCGGCTGGGATACCAAGTGGCCGTGGCGATCATGGAGCCTGCATACGGAGCGGCCAGAGAGGAGAAAGAAAAGACGCGGTGACCATCATCGCCGCGGCGCGCCGTGACGGTGGAAATTAGAGCGTGTCCAAGGCGTGGAAGCACCCCTTTGCATTCACAGCGGTAATAGAGCGTGTCTTCGTGAAAAACCTGGGCAAGACCGTAGCGCGTAGTGGTGGAAATGAGCGTCATGCCATAGTAAGAAGCGGTGCGAACGCCGTATGCGTCCCATCCTTCCCCCCATTCAGGAGGCACGGCACGAGCCTGGGCAATGCCCGCAGCTGCTGCGGAGCCGATAAAGGGGTAGGGACCAAAGGTATCAAACAGATAGTTCTGAAATTTCACTTTGTTCGAGGGCTTCTCGTAGGGTTGGCCGGGCTGAACGTTGCCAGTGGTGCGGGAGAAAAAGGAGTGATGCTCAGTTTCCTGCTGCTGCGGCTGCGAAGATTGTTGTTGCGAACCGGATGAGCCCGAAGCCGCGGGAGACTGTTGCGACGTGCCGGCTCCGGCAGCAGATTGCGCGAGGACCCCAGGGGCGAAAATCGAGAGCGGCAACAGAAAGCCCAGGATCACAGAGAACAGGCGCATGGGGACTCGCACAATCTTCATTTTTCATCTCCTGGTTCATGTAGGCGAACAATTGGAAATAGCGTACAACGGATTCGACTTAGGCACACAACAATAAGTTGCAAAAAAATCGGCGGGAACAGGCGGGAGAGCGCAGCATCAGGTTCGTTGACGCTGGGGGCCGCGTCGACTACCATCGTGCGGGGTTCCGGGGCACAACGAGGAAAAATGGCGGACTCTTCGCTCATCGGCCAGACGATTTCGCATTACCGCATCGTCGAAAAGCTCGGCGGCGGCGGAATGGGCGTGGTGTACCGCGCCGAGGATACGAAGCTAAAGCGCCACGTGGCGCTGAAGTTTCTGCCGGAAGACGTGGCGAACGACCGCGTAGCGCTGGAACGGTTTGAGCGGGAGGCGCAAGCGGCTTCGGCGCTGAACCATCCGAACATCTGCACGATTTACGACATCGAAGACGAGGGCAACGTTCCTTTCATCGCCATGGAACTGCTGCGCGGGGCGACGTTGAAGCACCGGATTGTCGGCGGGCCGCTGCCGCTGGATACGATTCTCGAGGCGGGCATCCAGGTGGCGGACGCTCTGGATGCGGCGCACGCCGAAGGAATCATCCATCGCGACATCAAGCCGGCGAATATTTTTATTACGGATCGCGGACAGGCAAAGGTGCTCGATTTCGGGCTGGCCAAACAACTGGCAACGCGGCCGGTGGGCGAAACGGTGACAATGGGCGCCGGAGGACCCGAGTCGGACCCGAACCTGACGAGCCCGGGAACGTCGCTTGGGACGGTGGCGTATATGTCGCCGGAGCAGGTGCGCGGGGAAAAATTGGACGCGCGATCGGACCTGTTTTCTTTCGGGCTGGTGCTCTACGAAATGGCGACGGGGAGGCAGGCGTTTGCCGGAAGCACTTCAGGAGTGATTTTCGCGTCGATACTGGAGCGCGACCCAGTGCCGCCGTCGCGCGTGAACCCGGAGCTGCCGCTGAAGCTCGAAGAGGTGATCAGCAAGGCGCTCGAAAAGGATCCGCGGCTGCGCTACCAGCACGCGGCGGATATGCGAGCGGATTTGCAGCGATTGAAGCGCGACACGGATTCGGGAAGGTCGGGACGGTCGGCGAGCTTTGCGTCCACAAGCGCCGCTCCGGCGGCGGGCGATGGATCGGGAGGCGTGGCGACACCGTCGTCGGGAGCGATCGCGGCCGCAGGGGCCGCATCGAGCGGTTCCGTGGCTGCGGTTGCGCCGGCGAGCAAGACCGGAAAGCTGGTAGGAATCGGCGTGGTGGTGGTCTTGGCGCTCATCGGCTTCGGCGCTTATTGGAAGCTGGGGAGAAACTCGGCGCCGCCTTTCCAGGATTTTTCAATTACGCAACTGACGACCAGCGGCAAAGTGATGACCGCCGCCATTTCTCCCGATGGGAAGTACGTGCTGACCGTGGTGCTGGACAAGGGACAAAGCAGCATGTGGCTGCGGCATGTGGCCACGAACAGCGACACGCAGGTGATTGCGCCTTCGGACGCTTATTTCGGGGACATCGGATTTTCACCCGACGGGAATTACATTTACTTTCGCAAGGCCGATACGAACGTACACGACGTCTACACGCTTTACCGGGCGCCGGTGCTCGGCGGGACGCCGCAACCGCTGGTGAAAGACATCGACATCGGCCCGACATTTTCGCCGGACGGAAAGCGGATTGCGTACATCCGGGAGAACGATCCGGTGGTGGGGAAGTACAACGTGCTGGTGGCGGAAGCGGACGGAGCGGAAGAAAAGGTGCTGACAAGCGGGCCGACCGCCAGCGCCCCGTCTGGGGTGGCATGGGCGCCGGACGGAAAGTCGATCCTGGAGGAATTGATCCAGGTAGGAAACGATCTGAGCGCCTTTGACGAGGTCGATGCCGCCACGGGGAAGACGTCGCGCGCGGCTACCTTCCAACGGGACGTGATTTTCGGCGGCGTGTGGATGCCGGATGGGCGTGGCCTTGTCGTGGACTACACCGGGCCGGAGAACGGCTACCAGAGAAATCAGATTGGATACGCCTCGTTGCACGGAGGCCGCGTGCAGCCGATTACGAAAGACACGAACACGTATGGATCGCTGAGCCTTTCCGGCGACGGGCGGACGCTTGCGTCGATTCAGACGCGCCAGCATACCGGGCTGTACGTGCTTCCCGCCGAAGGCACGGGGAAGACGCTGCCAGCGGCCGTTTTCCCCCAGGAAATGACCGGAGGTGTGTTCGATTGGGCAGGAAACGATGCGTTCTATCTGCCCGTGAACATGAATCTTTTCAAGACGTCGCTCGACGGCAAGACGCAGAGCGAGTTGCTAAACGGCGCAACGACGTTTGATCTTTCGGCCTGCCCGGACGGGCACACGCTGGTGTTCAGTTGGGTGGGCGGCGGAAACAGCACCGGAATTAATTTGTGGAAGATCAATTCGGACGGGACGAACGCGGTGCAGTTGACGAAAGGCAAGCGGGAGGACAGCGCCGTGTGCTCGCCGGACTCGAAATGGGTTTATTACCGCGAGACGGGAAGCGAGCAATTGCGTCGCGTCAGCCTTTCCGGGGGCGAACCGGAGCCGGTGCCGGGAACGGAAATCCCGCACGGGATCGTCGGGTCGAACATCATGGGAATTTCTCCGGATGGGAAGACGATCGCGTTCCTTTCGACGGTCGAGCTCCCGGGCGAGGGGCTGACGAACGTGCAAAAGATCGCGATGGTGCCGCTGAATGCGGGCCCAAATCCCCAGGTGAAAATGGTGGAGGTGCGCCCCGGAACATCGCAAGGGCCGCGCTTCACCCCCGACGGCAAGGCGGTGGTCTACACCATCCGACAGGACGGCGTGGACAATCTTTGGATGCAGCCGCTCGATGGTGGCGCGGGGAAACAGATTACAAATTTCACGACCGAGCGGATTTCGACGTGGCATTTTTCGCCGGACGGCAAATCGATCGGAATGATTCGCACACACCAGGAGTCGGACGTTGTGCTGCTGCACGACAATGCAGCTGGGAAGTGAACGATGAGCGTGACGCCGGATGAATTCCGTCGCATGGCGTTGGCACACGCAGATGCCGCCGAAAGCGCGCACATGAAGCATCCTGATTTTCGCGTGCGCGGACGCGTGTTTGCGACGCTGGGCTATCCCGACGGCGAGTACGGTATGGTGAAGCTTGCGCCGGCGAAGCAGGCGGAGTTCGTGCGCAGCTCTCCAAAGGCGTTTGCGCCGGCGAAGGGATCCTGGGGGCGGCAGGGATCCACGTGCGTGCGGCTGAGTGCGGTGAAGAAGCGCGAGCTGGCAAGCGCGCTGCTGGCCGCATGGTCGCATGTAGCGCGGAAGCGCCGCTGAATTGGCGAATCCATCGGCGCCCGCCGCGAGATTGCGTCAGCAGGGTTGCGCGCAAGAGTCTCCGGCGCTTGCGTTGGTCGCTGGGAAATACGATTTTGGTAAGCGCCTTGCCATTCTTCGCCGAGTGTGGCTTCATTTTCAGGCGGACGTTTCGCCGGATTTTCATCTGCAGGGAACCCCGCCGTTTGAGCCATCTCTAAGCCTGGTTCGAGGCTGAGCGGAGAGAAATGACCGAAGAAGAAAAGCGGCTGCTGGAAACTGCCAAGAGGCAGACCAATTGGAAGCGCTGGGGGCCGTACCTTTCCGAAAGGCAGTGGGGAACGGTGCGCGAGGATTACAGCGCGAACGGAGACGCCTGGGCTTATTTTCCACACGATCATGCACGCTCTCGGGCCTACCGGTGGGGCGAAGACGGCATCGCGGGAATCTGCGACCGGCACCAGCACATCTGCTTCGCGTTTGCCTTCTGGAACGGCAAGGACAAGATCCTGAAGGAGAGGATGTTCGGGCTCTCGAACCGCGAGGGAAACCACGGCGAGGACGTGAAGGAGTATTACTACTATCTCGACGCAACACCCACCAGTTCCTACCTGAAGACGCTCTACAAATATCCGCAGGCAGAATTTCCCTACGATCAGCTTGTGGCTGAGAACCACAAGAGATCGCGGATGGATCCGGAGTACGAGCTGGTCGACACTGGCATTTTCAAGGAAAACCGGTACTTCGACATTTTCGTGGAATACGCGAAGGTGTCCATGGAAGAAGTGCTGGTGAACGTGACGGCGTTCAACCGCGGACCCGAGGCGGCAAAGCTGTGGGTGCTGCCGACGCTGTGGTTCCGCAACCGCTGGGACTGGGGCGATCCCTACGACATGCCGAAAGTGGAGCGGACGGAAGGCCCGGCCGGAACGGCGGTGGTAGAACTGTCCGACTTTCACTACGGCAAAAGATGGCTGATTGCCGAGGGCGACCCCGACCTTCTGTTTACGGAAAACGAGACGAACAAAGAACGGCTGTACGGGCAGAAAAATAAGAGCCCGTACGTGAAGGATGCGTTTCACCGCTACGTGGCAAGTGGCGACACGGCCAGCGTGAACCCCGCGATGAAAGGGACGAAGGCCGCGGCTCTGTACTCCGCGGAGATTCAGCCAGGAAAAAGCTGGACCATCCGCCTGCGGCTGACCGATCGCAATCCAGTGGAGCAGAAGCAGACAGCCGCGCAGCTCTTCGGCCCTGACTTCGGCAAGGCCTTCGAAGACCGCAAGCGCGAAGCCGATGAATTCTACGCGCAGCGGATCAGCCCGGACTTGAGCGAGGACGGGCGAATGATCCAGCGGCAGGCTTTTGCCGGGCTGCTGTGGGGAAAGCAAAGCTACCACTATGACGTGCGGCGGTGGCTCGAAGGCGATTCGACGCAGCCGAAGCCCGATCCGGCGCGGCGCAACGGCCGCAACAAGCACTGGAAACACCTCTACAACTCCGACGTGATTTCGATGCCGGACAAGTGGGAATACCCGTGGTACGCGGCGTGGGATCTGGCGTTCCACTGCGTGGCGATGGCCATCATCGACTCCGACTTTGCCAAGGAACAGCTCATCCTGTTTCTCCGCGAATGGTACATGCATCCGAACGGGCAGCTTCCCGCCTACGAATGGAACTTTTCGGATGTGAATCCTCCGGTGCACGCGTGGGCGGCCTGGCGCGTCTACAAAATCGAAGGGCGCATCCGCGGGAAATACGACCGCGTGTTTTTGGAGCGCGTGTTCCACAAACTGCTGCTGAACTTCACATGGTGGGTGAACCGCAAAGACCCGAGCGGAATGAACGTGTTCGAAGGCGGATTCCTCGGGCTCGACAACATCGGCGTGTTCGACCGCTCGCAGCCTCTCGGTCCCGACAGCTTCGTCGAGCAGTCCGACGGGACTAGCTGGATGGCGATGTTCTGCCTGGACATGCTGGCGATGGCGGCGGAACTGGCGCGCTACGACCCGGCGTACGAGGACGTGGCCAGCAAATTTTTCGAGCACTTCGTCTTCATCGCGCAGGCGATGAACAACATCGGCGGCGAAGGCATCGGACTGTGGCACGAATCCGACGGCTTCTACTACGACGTGCTGCACCTGAACGACAACCCGCCGATGCCGATGAAGATTCGCTCGATGGTGGGCCTGGTGCCGTTGTTTGCGGTGGAAACATTTGAGCCGGAGGATCTCGAGCGCCTGCCGGGATTCCGCCAGCGCATGGAATGGTTCCTGAGCCATCACAAAGACGTGGCCGAGCACGTGGACATGAGCCGGAGGTCGGATCGGGGCGCCCGCCTGCTGCTCTCCATCGCCAATCGCCAGAAGCTCGAACGCATCTATAAATACCTGCTCGACGAAAAAGAGTTTTTATCGCCGTACGGAGTTCGCGCGCTCTCGAAATTTCACAGCACGCAACCGTTCGTGCTTCAGGTGGACGGCTCGAAATACTCGGTCGACTACGAGCCGGCCGAATCGTCCACGGACATTTTCGGCGGCAATTCGAACTGGCGCGGCCCCGTGTGGTTTCCCATGAATTTTCTGCTCATCGAATCGATGCAGCGGATTCATTACTATTACGGCGATGAGTTCAAGGTGGAATGTCCCACGGGCTCGGGCAACAAAATTTCGCTGTGGGACGTCTCGACGGAAATCTCGCGCCGGCTGACGCATATCTTCCTTCGCCGGGATGACCGCCGCGCCGTCTACGGCAACGTCGACCTCTTTCAGAAGGATCCTTTCTTCCGGGACCTCATCCTTTTCTACGAATATTTTCACGGCGATACGGGCATGGGACTCGGCGCGGGGCATCAGACGGGATGGACGGCGCTGGTGGCAAAACTGATCGAGCAGAGCGGCGAGTAATCGAGCGGCGCTAGTGCGATTCCTGAGCCACAGGGCTGAGCGAATCGGCATTTGACAGCAGGACGCGCGCCGTTTGCCCCGGCCCCACCGTCACCGGAACGTCCCAGCGCAGCCAGGCATCTCCCACCGTGGCGTGCACGTTCAGAGAACTGACCCAATAGGTTCCCGCAGGAAGGCCGCTGAATTCGCCCCGCCCTTGTAGATTGGTCTCCACCTGCCCGGCGAAGTACTTCGAGCGGGCAAGTTCGAGCGCATAGCGGTCAATCTGAGGAATGCGCTTGGCTTCCTGATCCTTCCACTTCGCTCCTGGATCGACGGTGGTCAGCTCGGCGTCCATGCCGTCGAGGGTCTGAGGATTGTCGGTGATGTATTTCTGCAGCGCCTGATGAAAATCGTCCTCGGCTTTCGCGTACTTTTCCGGATGCTTCTTCTTCTCGGACGGCTTCACTTTCAGCTTGGGAAAGTTCGACAAGCTTTGATCGTCGGCGTTGTGGTTCATGTACGCTTTGTAAAATTCGGGGACGTTTATGACATCCGCGGGCTTGATCAGGTGAAGAAAATCCTCGCCGGAAAGAATCACGGTGTCGTTTTTCTTCATCCAGGTTTTGAGTTCGGGCGAGACATCGAGTTTGTCGACGAATGCGGCCATGTCGGGCAACGGGTAGGCTATGGTTGCCTCTTTATGGATGTCCGCGAAGCTCTTTCGGAGTAGGCAAATCGGAAAGCCACGCACGGGCTCGGGGATCCCGCTCGAAGGCGTTCCTTGCGCTTGAAAGACGATGGTTGCCCCTTGCGCGGCGGCGCTCGGCGCGGCGGCAACAGCGCCCAATGAGCAG
>Ga0335075_10002690_pt1 | contig 28396 bp, 22 predicted proteins | sample Lox_Sample_24_FD_206723 | JGI IMG/M metagenome (GOLD analysis project Ga0335075, IMG submission 206723) | Soil microbial communities from Loxahatchee National Wildlife Refuge, Florida, United States - Lox_Sample_2.4 | ecosystem: Environmental > Terrestrial > Soil > Wetlands | place: USA...
CGAAGGGGCTGGACAAACGTTACAGAACAATGAAACAATGAAATTAACGACCGGACTCAGTGGTGATTTTTAATTGACGCTGCTGGTGAAGAATAGTTGTCGTCAGGGATAACTCGTCTGGTTTTCGGAGGAAAATCGTCTCTCCCTCTCCGTTCGGATTATTTTTGTATGAACCCTGGGCCACTGTGTTTGCGACCTTGGAATCCGTAATCAGACGCAGGCTTTCGAACTTTGAACCAATCCATTGCTTGCAGAATGTGGTTTTTGCAACTTCCTTGCCGGCTGAGTCAGTCATTCTCATGCTTATGCCATATCTGGCGTCCGGATATGACAACATAACCTTGCCGGTGTCGCAGAACGGCATCCAGACAAGCTCATCGTCGAATCGAACCGGCTCGTTTGTAATTAGTGTACCGTCCCTTACGGCTGCAACGACTACATAAATGCCATTCGTCGTTTCCGAAATTCCGGCCGCTAAAGCTCGTTGCAAGAATAAAAAGGACCAAAAAATTATGAGAAGTCGGCTCATCTCGCCTCAGGCGGCTTTACAACTTTAATTTTAATTGGAGAAAAGCGAATTAGATTGCGATATTGTTCGTCTGGGTCCAGAGAGGGAGTATAGCGAAGCATCAGCATCTGAATTTCGAGCGTGTAAATGCCGGGATCTTTCATTTTAAAAAACATGTTCATCGGGTATATCAGCCTCCCTCCATCGGCGCCGACGCTCGGATCATAGCTATAGCCAGCACTAACGTCAAACCACATTTTGCTATTCCGGCGGTCATGGAGCTTGTCCCACATTGAGCCTATTCGCTTCCCGATGCTCGTTCTTGGGAGCTCCTTGCCGTCCGGCCCCAGCAGGTTAAGCTTTAAGCCATGCTCAACATCAGGATATTGCAGGTCGATCAGATTGTTAGGGTCTGGGGTTTTACTTTTATACAGGGTGTAATATGGAAGGTAAACCAGTTCCTCGTCATATTGAATTAGCTCGTTCGTGCCGCTCCTCGCTCCTCCGATCGCCAGGAAGAATCCATTGTTCGTCTCGGATAATTCCGTTCCAAAAGCGCGGACAAAACATGAGAGGAGTGCCAAAGTGATGATTGCATTTCTTGTCATGATCAGTGCTTTCGAATATCCTGCCGATTCCTTGATTTGTCCTATTCAGTCTAATGCCTCCGAGGGTTCATGGTTCCGTCAAAATTTTTATCTTAACGGGATTGGAAATCACCCGATACGTTTTGCTGGGCGCAAAAAACTCGCATTCCGCCTGGAGCAGGTACGTTCCGGGCACAACTTTCTTATCGAAAATATTTTCGTTAAGATCGAGGTAAAGCGGCCATTCATAATTCATAAGTAGAATTTGGCGGGATGGCGTCGGAAATCCTGTGACTTATCATGTTGTCCCGATCGGATCGCTTTAAAGAAAATTCAAATGCGTGCCCTGCATTATCAGTTAAGGTGAGAAATGTTTCGTCCCAATCTGTCTTGCTAATTGAAGCGCTCGAAGAATTCGTGATCACCGCCGTTAGAGACACGTCCACGTTCGTGGTGACGACGTTCGTTCCAACCTGAATTGCAAATACCACATTTGTAAAGGTCCCGTCAACCGTTTCGTCTTGTGCGTTTGCTAACGTGCAGACAAAAGCGGTCAGCATTTGGAGTACGAGTAGGTGCAGGATTTTCATGAGGGTGACCCGTTTGACGATAAACGAAACGACGCCGTTGGCGTGCTTTCTATAGCTATATAGTTCCCCGCTGCTACATTTTTGCCAATGCGTCCAGCGCGGATTGTAGCCGGGCCTTTTCCTGCGGGTCATGCTGTGCCGCTAGTGCCTTTTGCAAACGCAATCGCACGATGTCTTTGTCGCCGTCAATGTGACAAAGCGCCCTTAGCAATAATGCGCTGGCGTCAGTGGCTCTTCGCTGTTCCTCTGTTCCAGATTCTAAAAAACGGCCTTTCTCTCCTAAGTATTTAATTATGGCCGGAATCGAAGGATTGCCAATTTTCTCCAAAGATGTTGTCACTGGGAACATCTCATCTTCTGTTAAAAACCCTTTTATGATGCGCCCTCGAACGTCCAAGTGAATGTTTTGCATCAGAGCATCCACAGCTTGCGCGGCGCGACAATTTCCCAATACAATGGCAACGCTATCTTTTATGTCGGGAGAAGAATTCCCATTAAGAACTGCGATCATGCTTTTAATGGATTGATCCCGTTGTTCTTCGAGAAGTTCTATTTCTGCTTTTCGTTGCGCAAAACTGTTGGATTTTAAAGGATCAATTGAACCCGTGGATTGTCCATGTAAATGTAGGCAACATAAGGTGATGATGGCGCCGACAATTGTCATAAGGTGCTGTTTCATATAAATTAATAAGTCTGCTCAATTTGCGTTGTTCCATTTCCGCCAGCATTTGTAACAACGATGTAAGAGCTGCCATTGTTATAGGCTTTTTGACTAATCCACCATTGAGCAGGACTAGAAGCAGGCTGGCCATTCCAGTAAACCCAAGTTTGGAAATTGTCGGTGGATTGGTACAACGTAAATGAGCCTTGCCATCCGGGGCCATCGAGTGCGTAAATATTGTTATTGGTGTCGGGTGTGTCATCTTCAAGGTTGGAACCGTAACCATTGAATATTGCATCTGGAGCGTTTGTGCCGCTTTCCGATGGAACATATTCATCATCGTAAAAATCGATGAATGTGTCGGTCTGATAAAATCGCCACCCATTCTGGATTGTTTGATAAGCTCCCGCAGGAGCGATCGTTCCCACCATTTCAACTTTCCAGCCTAAATATGGCGGAGAATTGGATAACAAGTTTGCGGGACCCAGATCGTTGTCTCCCGCGTATGATGGCTCTGACAATGGCGAAGTGTTCGGACCGCTAGACAAAACTTGCACTGTGCTCCAAATCACCCAGACTTCGAGGCCACTGCTGACCGAGCCAAGCGTGGCTGTGACCACTGTGTTGGTCGAGACGGCTGTTGAAACCTCCCTTTCCAACGGATTGCCCGGAACTGCCTGACCCCCGCTCCATTGGATGTTGGTGGCCTGGGCTACGCTGCCGCCGCCGTTCAAAACGGCCTGAATATAGACATAGTTGCTCGCGTTCTCCACGGTTGCCCAATTTGTCGTCGCGCCGATTTGTGTAGCGCTGTTCGAAACTACTGTCAGCGAAAGCGTCGCTGCCTGTTCGTTGATGATCACATTGCCTGAGGCTCCGCTTGGTGTCACAGTTTCGGACGCCCCCGCTGGGGCGGTTATGGAGACTTGTCCCCACACGGAACCATCGGAATTTGTTGCAGGCGCTAGGGTTTGTCCTTGAATCTGCGACGCGTTGATAGGTGGGTTGGGGCTGCCGTTCTCGCCCAAGACTTGGGCCTGCACGAGATAAAGTACCTTTTGGCCAATAGGCGCCTGTCCTGAAGGCACAATCATGAGTTGCACGTGGTTGTTATAAGAACTGTTGCCTTCAGAGTTCGCATTTCCGTAGGAGGTCGTATAAGAAGCCTCTTCCCAAGGTGCTGAATAGGCTCCAATGCCTGCTGGAATTGGCGATGAACTGTTGGTATCATTGCCACTCGTTGGTTCGGGTCCGCCCACCCATTGGTAATAGTACCACCCAAAAGTGCCACCGCCGGCGGCAGAGGATGTCCCTCCGGACAAATATGACCAATCCACTGATTCAGTTTGGAAACTGTTGGCCGGGCCAGCTGGATAGAAACCCCAGGATTCCCAATAATTCAAAATGTATTGAAAGGTCAAGGTAGCGTCACTGCTGGAACTGCTTGAGTCGCTTTCAAGGACGACCATCGGCGGTTGGACCTGGGAGAATTGCTGCAGGCCAATTTGGACTGAATCGGCGTTGAAAATCTGCACATTAAATACCGCTGTTCCGGTCGGACTCACCGGCACATTGTCCGCTTTCCAATCTCCATTGGTATCGAGCGGATACGCTGACACCCCGTTGACTGTCAGCGTGCATGTTGGGTCGTTCATTGTACCGGTGACAGACACATTGGCCTGATTAAATGTGCTTAACGGATTCATCGTTACCAAAACCGGGCTTTGCGTCAGTATCACGTTGGTCGTCATCGAAAGGCCCGCCGCGTTTGTAACTGTGATCGTCAGTATATTCGTGCCGGGCACCAATGGAAGATTTTGCGCCCAGACCAGTCCGTTGCGCTCTACAAGACCCTGGACGGTATTTGTGTCGCCGTTGGTATCAACAACCTGAGCCGTAACTGTTGCGGTATCATCGTCCAACTGCCCCTGCAATGTGAAGCTCGTGCCGCTGATGGGCGTTCCATCAGGTGGCCAGGGAATCGTTAAATTGGGCGGTGTGGCGCTGGAGTAATCCAGCGCAAAACTGACGTTGGTCGTCGAACAGTTGCCCGCCAAGTCCACAGCATGAATAGTAATAGTATTTAGGCCATTTGTCAAAGGCACGTCATAGCATTGAAATGAGTTTGTCGTGAAATCCATGAAATTCGTATCAAAGAAGAGCGGAGCGGACTGGCCGACCTGGTTGGTCAATACACCCTGAGCGTTGCTAATATCGTAGGTCAGCTTGCTCAACGTCTCGTTCACCAGGCCCTGCAACTGAATCATTGGTTGGGTCACGGTGCCGCTGATGGGATTCGTGACTGAAATCACGGGCGGGTTGGTGATCAGGAATATCTGGGTTCCTTGCCATGCCTGGGTTGCGTTTGGGGCGGACGAACGAAGGCCAATCCAAACATTGTATGGACCCTGGCCGGCATTCAAATTTACCGGAATGTTCGACGATGTATAAGGCAACCAAACCGCGTCCGAATAGTCCCCCCAGGCCGCATTCGTGTCGTCGATCAGCACAGCTTCGTAGTAAGGAATACCAGATGTGACAAGCACTGGAATGGTTATTGAGGATTTGTTAAAATAAGGGCTGGAATTGGCGAGGGTAAAGCTGATCGCATCCGGATCGAAACCATAGGTATAGTCGTACAATAGATCCTGGCTGCTCCCAAAGGTCGAGTCAGGGTCCATGTGATTGCTGTTAAAGTATTCCACTTCCCACCACTCGGGCAATGCGCTGTCAAAAGTCGCGGTATTGTTTGCGTTTAATGGGTAGTCGAATGTCAGCAATTCATCAAATGTCCCGGCCGCTTGATTGTTTCCATTCTCATCGCTGCCAATTCTAAATCCGTTTGCCGAATCGGCGGCACTTGGAAAATAACTGACACCGCTCCCATTGGTCAGGAATTGTCCATCCACATACAAGGCGCTGCTCGTCGGCGAGTAGGTCAGCGCAATCTGATACCATTCGTTGGAATTCCATGAAATGGACGCGGACAAATTTGTCTCTCCAGCACCATCGGCTGCGGTGGCAAATGATAATTGCGAACCGTCGGGGCTAACAAACAGCGACCACCAACCGTTGGTAAAGGTCGGGTCATAACTGCCGATCTCGATTAATCTGCCGCTGGAGCCAGGGCCAGTCCCGCCAAGATTCGTACTGCTCCAATCCGGTTTGAACCAGAATAACAGCGAGCCATTCTGGCAATCGATATTCGTGCTGCCGTTCGTTTCGACTACATTATATGAAAGCATTGCGGGATTAGGAGTGTCTATTTGAACTGCGTTGCTGCTCCAATCAGGAACGCCGCCGACGTTTGTCGCGACCAAAGGAAGCTGGCCCTGCCCGCCAACCCAGGTGTTTGTGTCATCGAAAGTCCAGAAGGCCAGGGGCACGTATTCGTTCACAACCGCGCTTGTGGAATTTGAAGCGCTGACCGCCGTGAAAACGATCGTGCTGTCGGGCGGGTTTGTGCTTTCCGGCGGAAAGTAAACCCAAACAGTAATCTCGCCATTGGTATCCGTGCGGAGGTCCAACGATGTGCCGGGCACATCGTTGGTCGATGTGGCAAGCAGAGCAGCGCCGCTGGTGACCGTGCAGGTTAGCGGCGCATTGGTCTCCGGGCCCTCGACCCGTATCACGACCGGCTGCGGAAGAAATGCGCCATAATTTCCAGCTTGATCGTTGCCGCCAACGATTTCCAGGGTTGGCAGTTGTCCGTCATAGTAATCCGTTGGACTGAATCCGTTCTGATAATCGTACAGGAGCGTTTGACCATTGCCGTCCGGCGACGAGTTTGGATCAAGACCGTTTGTCCCAAAATATTCGAGTTCCCAATAATCGGGCAGGCCGCTGCCGTCGGCATCCTCCAATGCGACAGCGAAATTCGTGGTTTCTGTGGACTGAAATCCCAGATTATCCGTCGCTTCGACCAGCAGAGTGTATTGCCCGTAAAATGCGTTGCTTAGCCATGTTTCGTTTGTCCAGATAAAGCAATATGGGGAATTGGTTAACGTGGCCAATGGCTGGTATGTTTGGCCTTCATTTGTTGAGATTTCGAAATCCACTTGTTGGATGGCATTGCCCGGGGCAGCTTGTGCTCCAACGACGATTGGCAGGATTGGGTTTGTTTGGATGAGGTAAGTGACGTCCACAGGATTTGTGATAGTAATCGTCGGATCGATAATTGGGAGGACCGTTTCAAAAAAGTCAATCTCACGCACGTTTGCACCGCTGGCAGCTAAAACCCTGACGAGGCAGTTCGTATTATAAACATGGGGCTCACTGTATCCAATGAGGGAGACTTCCCCATTCGCATCGGTTGTGAGCCTCAGCCCGGTAAAGTCGGTGCCACCGCTGTTGGTGCGAATCGTCATGTCGCCGTAGATCACTTGTACCGAAACGGGCGCGTTGGTAATGGCGACGCCATTTGTGTCAGTCACTTGGAAAACAAGCGGCTGGGCAAATTCAAAGCCGCTATATGTCACTTGATTGTTGCCGTTCGAGATCACCAAATCAGGAAGATGACCGTCGTAGAAGTCCGCGTACTGAGGAGATAGCGCAGGCAGGCCAGATGCATCGCCCCACTGCCAATTCTCGTAGCTGATACCATTGCCAAATTGCCATATACGACCGCTTGAATCCACGGCAACCGAGGCGTATTGTCCAGCCGCAACTGAAACGATGTTGGTCATGCCGGACACCTTCATTGGAATGTCGGTATCGCCGATCGCACCGCCGTCACCCAGTTGCTGATAAGAATCGTCACCCCAGGCCCATAGCTGTCCGTTGCTGTCCACCGCCAGGGCGTGGTAGGTGCCGGCAGCGATTGAGACTACGTTCGTCAGGCCTTTAACCATGACCGGTACGCCGCTATCCGCGGTTGAACCATTACCTAATTCACCGTCTTCATTATACCCCAGGCCCCAGACTACGCCATTGGACGCCAAGGCTAGTGTGAAGCTGTCGCCGCCGCAAATGGCGACGATATTGCTGATCCCCGACACTTCGACGGGGTTGGTGCTGTCAATTGTTGGTGTGCCATTACCCAAAACACCGTAATAATTGTCGCCCCACGTCCAGACGGTTCCATCATTCTTTAGCGCGATGGCGTGGACTGGGCCCACAGCGACTTTTACAACGTTCGAAATGTCCACAGTATTGACCGGTTTCGTCCCAAACGATTGCAGGTCAGAATAACCCCATTCCCAAATGCTACCGTCGGCTTTAAGGGCCAGGCAATGGCCGGAGTCGCCGAAGAGGGTATCGCCGTTAGCAGCAATTGCGACCGCATTGGTCATGCCTGGAATGGATAAAGGAACGTTTGAGTATGGCTCCGACTCGTCGTCGCCCAATTCCCCGTAACTATTGTCTCCCCATGCCCAGACCGTCCCTTGCGAATCCAATGCCAATGAAGCATTCACTGCCGCGGCAAATTGGATCACATTCGTTAAATCAACCACATGCACCGGATTCGTGTCGTCCAGGTAGGTATAATCTCCAAGTTCGCCGTAGTAATTTCCACCCCATGAGACGACATCACCGAGGCCGGTCAATTCCATAATGCGTTCTCCTCCGGCTGCAACCGTTGGCAGAGGCATTATCGTGACGTTCACGACGGTCGAGGTTGATGAGAGACCGTAATTATTCATTGCCACCGCAGTCAGCGCGTAATTTCCCGCCGGGGCGTTGCTCCAAAGCAGGTCATAAGGCAGATTGGTTGTGGTGCCCAGGCACGTTGTTCCCTGAAAATATTGGACCTGGGTAACGATTGCTTCGAAGTCACTCACTGCAGCCATAAGCGCCACGTTGGTTTCCGTCGCAATCATCGTCGTATCATTAACGGGATTTGTGATGAGAATTGTTGGCGGCGCGGGAACGGTCAATGTAGCGACTGAACTGGTTATGGCGCCAAAACCGTTCTCGACAATAACGAAATAACTGCCTGCATCGTTCGTCTCTGCAGGATTGAATGTTAACGTCCCGTTTGTTTGACCGACGAGTTCTGTTGAGCCAAAGTACCATTGATAACTTAAGGGTGGGACGCCTCCTGCTGTGACACTGACGCTTGCGCTGGTCCCCTCAATGGCTGTCTGGTTTGTTGGCTGGATCAGAATTGCCAGCGCCCAATTTGTTCCATCGTACGGCAAACCATTGCCCAATGGGTCTTCCAGATAGTCCTGGATGCCATCGCCGTTGCTGTCCAACGGGTTTCCGTTGGCGTCGGTGGCGACGTAATGGACTCCTATATCCACGATGTTCGTTCCTTCAATCGACTGATTTGTCTGCGTCGTGAAATGGTAAAGCCCGAGGAAATTGGCATTTGTGCTGCCTTTTTGAAGCAATGGTGAATCCGGCGGCAAATAGAAATTGCCAAAAAAGCTGCTGCTCCAGCCGTAATTCGTCACCGTCAGGTCATCCGGGCCGATGGCCTCGTTGGTTCCGTAGGTGGGGTAAAAATATGGATAATTTGTCCAACTCAAATTGTTCGTATTGTAGGCGTTGTAATTGAAGAAGGTATAGTTGGTGCTCGCATTGAAACCGTCCGCCCAAACGAAGGCCGTTCCGTCGAAGGAACAATTTTCAATGGTCCAGGGTTCCGGCGTTTGATAGCTGTAACGGCACATTGCCAGGCCGCCATTGAAAAATGTGCAATTTTCAAAGCAGAAGGCCGTTACCCTGTCCTGGTCCCAAAATGTAATAGGCGCGCGGAAGAACAGGCAGTTCGTGAAGTTCAGATATTGCACATCGTACGTAGACAGGCCGTCATTGTAAAATTCGCAGTTCGCCAACTTGCCCGCACCCGCAGCCCAATAGTCCTGGATATAATTCACACTGTAATCGGTCGCCCATTTCGTAAAATTCGCCGAAAGGTATGGCAAAGGGGAACTTCCACTTCCGTCAAAGGTGATCGCTGCGGACGTCCATTCGTCATCCCTGTACCAATCCGGGCTCCCGCCTTCCTGCACCATCGTGGTACGCGCGATAATACAGGGCTGCGTGGCAGTGCCGTTGAAGGACAGGTTGGCACCGTCATTGAGGGTTATTGAATCGGAAATGCCGTTTGGATCGTTATCGAAAAAATAACCGATTGCTGTTCCAGCCGTGACGGTCAAGTTGGTGTCCAGGTCGCAACCGGCAAAGATGTAGTCAAGCGGGGCATAATGGTACCCAATGTCTGGCGCACTGTTTGTATCGCGTTGTGCCTGAATGGTTAATGTTCCGAGAGAGGAAATGTTTGTGTGATCATACACCATCGGCGGCCAAGTGGTCTTTTGGGCCAAATCAACAAGCAACGCCGGATCAATGTTTGTCGTGCCCTGGCCTCGGAATGTATTGTCTGCCAGATAATAGCTGCCCACGGCCGCGCCTTGGAATGGCCATGTGGTTGTGGTGATCCCTCCCAAAGTGGCGGCGCCGAAGACGTTTGTATCGCAGTTGTAAAAGCCATTATTGCTGCCGGTTGCGTAGCTAAAACCATCGTCCACCACGAGGTTAGTTACGTTGGCCAGAATGCTGTTGTAAATGAAGAGATGGTTTGCCAGGTCGTCGTCGTTAGTAAAATAGAGGTAGCTACAGTTGACGATGCTGGCGTTCTGGATTCGCCAATACCCGATGGACGCCTGAAATGGTATCGACACATCAGAAATCAGGACATTTCCAAATGCTCCTTCGTTTTCGATATAAAAAGAAAATCCGTATCCGCAATTGTTTACCTGCACGTTCGTTGCATTAACAGTTCCATAACCTGCAACTGCCGTCGCCGCGTCACAGATTCGTAGATCGCTTAGAACGGTACCAACCCCTGGTTCTTCCCAATCGGCTTCCTCGATCGCCAGGGCCGGATTTGCATACCCCCCGGATTGGATTGTCCCGGTATAGCCGCTCCAAATCCCGTTCATGCTGATTCCGACGCTGTCATCATCGGCGCTTGTGAATACAGCCTCAAGGTACGGCTGCGTTTCGCAGGTCAGGCTTCCGTCCACTTCTATGTAGGCTGTTGTGTCATTAGGATACTTAATGCAGCTTCCGCCTTCTATAACAACATTGTCGAAATCTGCCTCGCCATCCACAAAATATGTTTCGTCCCCCGCGAAAACCATTGGATCGGGTTCCGTCGCTGGTAAGGCTACGTAATCGGCTATAACCCCTTTCGGCTCAAGTGCTTCTGCGAGCATGTTTCGGCGGTTTTTAACGGCAAAAGTCGCCTTTGCGGTGGAATGGGGAACGGGTATGGCGAGTTCTTCCAGCCCTTTTGGCCGGCGTACCGCTTCCTCACCCATCTTCGCCCGGCTTCGACGCGCCATGCGGTCGCGGCTCTGATTTTTTGTCCCGCGAACTGATACGCGCGGGAGCGAGGCCAAATCTTTTTTAATATCTCTAAATTCAACGGATTCAACGAGATACATTTGGCCATTGATCGTCTCGATGTCCTTTTCTATGGGCGCGCCGCCGAATCTATTCGTGGACGCGCTTGAAAAGGCGCGGCCCGGCCCAAACTTTAGTTGCCCAAATTTCAGCGTGTGATCTGTGAAGCCTGCTTTCAATGGCCTTTCGGTTTGTTTTGGCTCCGGCCCGTTCAAAGCAGTGAAGATTTGGATGCGCGTCGAGTTAGTTGGGAAACCGTAATCGGCGGGGTCGATATTCTGTTGCCAGATGACGTCCTGATTGAAAGAGCCGGCTTTGACGGTATAGAGAATACTCCCGGAAATTCCATCAAAGGCGTCTTCGTAAAGCGCCTCATTGCTACTAATAAGGGTCCCGGTACAGTTCGTGATCGATGCAATAATTTGCGAGTCACCGCTGGCCTCGTCATAAAGCCCTATGGCCACCGGGGTTGAGGCTAAAACGATGCTGTCAGGCGTCGTGATGGTGACCGAATTGCTGGTCGCCAAGTTTGCCGAAAGCCGAACTTTGGTTTGCAATTTGTCGGCATAGACATATTGTCCGTCCGAGCTGACTTGCAGGCTTGGGTCACTTAAACTCCATCGCTTGCCGTCCCAGTAATTCATGCCCGATTTTATGCGCGTGACAGATAGGACACGTGGGCTGGTTTTGCCGGTGCGAGTTTTCTGATAAATGGTTTTCTGAAGAACCTCCGAGTTGCCATCCTGGCTCACGACACTAAATTGCGTCTGCGACGGGAGATTGGTAGTTTGGGCCCGGGTAATCGCGGCAGCGCTTAAAATAAGGATGACAATGCCGAAATTAATTGCAGTTTTCATAGAAACGCAAAATCCGAAGCGAACGAAATGATGGAGCCGCCCGGCAATTGAACTTTCCGGAATAAAATGCCGGCCCGAAGGATTCTTTCCCTCTTTCGACATGACCGCAAAATGTCCCAAACCGCTACGCATACCTGAAAACCTGCGTACCTGCCTGTTTACCCGCCGAATTGCCCCGGCTCGTCCTAAGTATTTTCCGTCTGATTGCAGCCTACGGTATCAGTAACTGTTAGCTTGGTCAAAAAGTTTCTATCGAAAATTGCAGAAAGTTATTCACAACCGGACCGATTCGGGGAAATCTTTGATTTTCCAAACTCATTCTATAGAAAGTCAATGGGCCTATGATGGGCGGACGGCTTAGGCCGCGCCGTTGGCGCTTATTCGTGGCTCAATCGACCTCAATCGACCTCGGGCGTTGCCCGAGGCTGGTATGAATTGGGCCTTTGGCCCACACGCGAATATGCAACTCCTTCCGCCGGAAATAACAAAGGACCTTACAAATCGTTTACGCCAGCGTGACAAGTGTTTACATGGCTTGGTGAGCGGGGTGGTTCCGGGAGATAAATGCGGAATACGCGACGGCGCAAGCGGCAGCCGCGACGTGGCTGCTGCCGCACACGCAAATTGTAGATTGTAAAGTTTTCGAGGGTTTTCATGGTTTTATTTTCGTTTTCATGTTTCATCGGAGCGGACCATTTCCTCTCCCGCTTCGTCCCAGATTTCGTCCTCTCGCTGCACTTCCTGCATTCGCGCTTCAAGGTCAGCGTTGGGCACGTAGCGCTCGATCGCATCGCGAAAGTCGGCAGCGGAGTATCCTTTGCCGACCTTTTTTCCGATTCGAATGAGCGAGGGTTTGATCCCGTAAGGCCGCAGCCGTTTTGTTTTTCAGGTTTTTGACCGCGGGATTTGGGCTGTGGAATGAGGCAGTGAGGAAAATGGGTTGACGCACTAAAGCATGCAAAAAGTCGATTCCGACCGAAAATAATTTGCAGAATGCTGCGGTGATCTTCCTTCAGGCTGCAAAACTACACCGCGAAAATGGCAGAGAATTAGCTGCGATTTCCCGGACCACATTGACATTGGGTATGGATGGGAAAGCGGTAAAGGAGAAGGAATTGGCGGCTCGGCAGCGAGGGTATTGCCCGGGTTTTGAGGAGTTATTGATCCGGGGCAGCGGCTTGAATGCGGTCAAGTGCCTCGCGTTAGCCTGTTTGTTGGCGGTATTTTCGGGCTGCTCGTCGTATCCGTTTCCAAGAGAACTCTGGGACAAAGCGCAGGTCATAAGCATCAGCGACGTGAGAGCCAACCCCGATGCCTCCCGCGGAGCGATCGTCATCTGGGGCGGGCGAATCGTCAACGTCGTGAACGACACCAACGGCAGCTCGATCTACATCGTAGGTCTGCCGTTGCGCTCGAGTGGGAGACCGCGTGTTCGCGAATCCAGTCCAGGACGCTTCATCGCCACGACCAGTTATTTTCTCGACCCCGAAATGTTCCCTCAACACGCTCTCATTACGATAGCCGGCCAACTGGATGGCGTTTGGACCGAACAATTGGGCAATCTTCAATATCCCTACCCTGTAGTGGACATACAATCGACCTATGTTTGGCCTCCGGAACAGGATAGCAACGTCGCCTTTTACGCCGGGCCGAGCTGGGGCCCGGGTTGGGGGCCTGGCTGGGGTTGGGGGGCTTACCCGTGGTGGGGCCCGGGATTCTATTATCCCGTTGGGGTCGGTTTCTATGGACGTGGATTCCACGGAAGCATTCGTGGTCGTCCGGGTTTCCGCGCCGGACCGGCTGCCCGTGGCGGACCAGGTTTCCGTGGAGGACCGCCGGGTTCCCGTAGTGGAGGTTTCCGCGGAGGACCTGCAGGGCGCGGGCGTTGAAATGTGTCTTGATCGTTCTCGTCCTTGTTACGCTTCCGGCTTTACCAACGCTATCCGATGCGGAAAGAGATTTTTTGGATGTAGCTTTTCCCAAAGCTGTGCTGGAGGCGATCCAGGATTTCTTTGCGGCGGTAGCGAACGATTTCGGAGAGCCAGGCGCTGCTGTCCACGTTTACAAATAAAGTCCCATTTCGCAGGTTGGCCGGTTGGGCGTGGGCGGCGATGTTTGGGTCTATTAACGAATTCCAGACTTTAACGATTTCAATTTCGGCGCGGCGCGCGTCCATCTTCAGGTCAATCATGACCCTGGAGAGAACTTTGTCGACCGGCCGCGCGCGGTCGGCCTTGGCCGTTTCAAGGGGCTCAAGGTCAATCCCACGCCATTGAGCAAGAACGCTGCGGCGGGCGGAAATTTTTTTCGGCGTTGGCATCAGACATTGCAAGTTTAGTGTGGTGTCTCAGAAATAGCTATACAATCTAGCGACTGGAGCATGCGTGGGACGAGGTCCGATTCCACTTGTTGCGCCGCTGCACGCGGCGCTGGACGCCGCAGCGCGGCGTCCCTACCAACAACAGTGTCAAGATGCGCCACCCTTTAGGGTGTTCCGGGTTCGCGGTCCAGTCTCCAGGCTGCTCCGGAGCACGCTAAAGCGTGTACACCAAACCGGCACTGCCTCGCGTCTTTCTGCCGTATTTTCCTCTTGCGCATTTGTGCTTTGCAGTGCAAAGTACACGCATGAATCCAAATTGGGCGGAAGAGAACCTGCAAACGATCCGAACGTTAATGGAGCGGTCGGCGCTGTATCGGCACGCGCTTGCGCCGATTATGCTGTTCGCCGGCATCGTGGGAGTATTGGCGGCGGCGGCGGGTTTGGCCTTTCATTTGGATTCGCCAGACCGATTTTTCGAGCTTTGGCTGGTCACTGCCGTAGTTGTGGTCATTGGGGCTCTGCTGATTACGCGAAGGCAGGCGCTTAAGGACGGTGAGGTCTTTTGGTCTCCGCCGACGCGTCGTGTTGCGCAGGCGCTTGCGCCGGCGCTTGCGGCGGGTTTCATATCCGCTTTTCTTGTTCGATGGCCCGGAGACGAAACACCGTTTGTCTGGGCTTTATTTTACGGGTGTGCGCTGCACTCGGCCGGGTTTTTTATGGCTCGCGGGGTAAAATGGTTCGGCTGGATCTATATCGTGCTTGCCCCATGCGCCTTCGTTGCGTTCGTGACACTTCATCCGCATCTCAGCCCGCACTGGGTCATGGGCTTTTTCTTTGGCGTATTGCATTTGGCGTATGGCGCGTATCTATTTTTCACTGAAAAGAGGAAGAATGCGGCGTGAACCCGGAACCTTTTTTAAAGCTCGACCGTGTGATCCACGAGAAAGGGCGGCTGGCCATCATGTCCATGCTTGCCGCTTCGGCGGAGCTGTCCTTCACCGAGATGCGCGATGGCCTGGGAATGACGGATGGGAATTTGACAACGCACATCAAGGCATTACAACAGGAGGGCTACGTTTCCGTGGCAAAATCCTATCAAAATCGCCGCCCATTGACGACCTGTTCATTGACGCCCGGCGGCCGCAAAGCCTTTGCCGAATACATCGATCTGCTGGAAAAAATCGTGCGGCAAAATAAATCTGAATAATTTTTGAACAAACGGACACAGTCATGGTCTTTCACTTTGTGCTGCAAAGTATATTGGAAATCTGAATATGAAAATCATTCGCGCGCAACATTTGGGCATGTGCTTCGGGGTAAGGGACGCCATCGCGCTGGCTCTTGAGACCGCCCAGGCCGGCCCGCTTACGATATTGGGCGATTTGGTCCATAACGAAACCGTCCTTGCGGAACTGCGTCAGAGGGGAATTCGCATCGAGCAGAACGTATCGGCCATAGCCACGCAAACTGTCATGGTTACGGCGCACGGAGCGTCGGAACGCAGACTGAGCGAAACACGGGCGCGCGGCCTGAACGTGCTGGAAGCGACGTGCCCGCTTGTAGGCGTTGCGCATCGAAGCCTGGCAGAACTGGCGGGGAAGGGTTTTCATCCGATTGTGATTGGCAAACGCGGACATGTCGAGGTGCTCGGCTTGACAGAGGACTTGAAAGAGTTTGACGTCGTGCTTTCAGAAGAAGACGTGGCGGCACTGCCGCTCAAGCAGCGTTTCGGTGTGATCTCACAAACGACGCAACCCATCGAACGCGTCCGCGCCCTGGTTCAGGGCATTCGGGAGCGTTTTCCCGACTCGGAAGTCCGGTTTGTCGATACAGTCTGCCAGCCCACCAAGCAGCGGCAGAATGCGGCCATTGAACTTGCGCGCCAATGCGACGTGGTCGTAGTGATTGGCGGAGCGCACAGCAATAATACGCATGAATTGGTCAAGACCTGCTCCAGGTATTGTACACGGGTGCATCACGTTCAGAGCGCCGAGGATTTACGCGCGGAATGGTTTTTTGAAACGGATACTGTTGGCATTACGGCTGGGACCTCGACGCCGGACCGTCTAATCGATGAAGTCGAAAACCAGATCCAGGCGGATCTGTTAAACAAAAAAATCGTGGAGGGAGCATGAATTGGTTTTCCAGCATTTTTGAATTGGTACCCGACGATCCATTTTACCAGCCGCGCAAGGCGCTTTGGCTGCCGCCGGAAATGTCCGTTGCACCGGTGTTGCCCCCTCCATTACCGCGGCGCAATCCACGACCACGGACGGCGTTGCTGGTAAACCCATTCTACGCAAAATCGCCCCATGGCAGCTTCGGCAAACACGTTTTGACGCCAACTTTGGCGCTCACTTCGCTGGCCGGTGCAACGCCGGAAAATTGGCAGGTGCGGTACTGGGACGAAAACCTTTTGCAGGGGCCGCCGCCCTGTGACCCGCTTCCGCAGGTCGTAGGAATCACGGTTCATTTGACGTTCGCTAAACGGGCCTACGAATTGGCCCGATGGTTCCGGGCGCAGGGCAGCACGGTCGTTCTTGGAGGGTTGCACTGTCAATCCTGTCCCGAAGAGGTCGTTCCGCATGCGGACGCAGTTGCGATTGGCGATGGCATTCAGGTTTGGCCTCAAATCCTGAGCGATGTCGAAGCCGGGAGACTGAAGCCGCGATACGAGGCCACCTATGAGCGGCCTTATGCGCTTGATCCGCCGCCGCGCCGCGAATTGTTGCCGCGCGGCAGTTTTTTGACCACGACCAGTCTCATTGCCACGCGCGGGTGCCACAACCGTTGTGGTTTTTGTTACCTGTCGACACAAGGGCTGCGAATGCCTTATCGCGTTCGCGAACCTGATGATATCCGGCGGCAATTCGAGGCTGACGGGCAGCCGTACGCGGTCTTCATTGACAACAATCTTGGCTCGCGCCGCGATTATCTGCGCGACCTTTGCAGAGCACTGCGCCCGGCTCAAAAAATCTGGAGTGCGGCGGTGACGCTCGACGTGACTGACGATCCAGGACTTGTGCGCGAAATGGCTTTGGCAGGTTGCACGGGCGTGTTTATCGGTTTTGAGTCTCTGACCGATCAAAACCTTGCGGACGCTCGCAAGCGCACACCGCGCGCGGACGATTACGCCCGGCGTGTCAGGATTTTTCATGAAAATGGCATTCAAGTGAACGGCAGTTTCGTGGTTGGTTTCGATGGCGACCGGCGCGATACCTTTACAATGCTCGTGCAATGGATTGAGGAGAACCGAATGGAATGCGCCACGTTTCACATATTGACGCCTTATCCGGGTACGCCGCTGTTCCGGCAGATGGAGGCTGAGGGCCGTTTGCTGCACCGGGATTGGGAAAAATATGACACGGCGCACGTTGTTTTCCGGCCCAAACAGATGACGCCGGAAGAATTGTTGCTGGGATACGATTGGCTTTACCGCCGGCTTTTTTCCCACGCATCCATTTGGCGGCGCAGGCCCCTGGAGTTCTCGGCATTACCAACCTATTTCGCGGGTTGTTACCTCTATAAACGATCAAACCGGCTATGGCGATGGCTTATCAAGCATCGGCTCGTCCACGCGGTCTGGAGCCCCCTGGTCGAAGTGTCACGACTGCGGCACCTGGCGTTTCGCTGCCGCCTCGAAAAGCAGCTTGAGCTGGCGCCCGTTGCGGGCGGCTATGTGACGCCGATTCCGGCGAGCGTTTGACGGGTTTTAGCGAACGGCCTTTTCGCATGACTGAATTTTTAATCGATTTATTCGGAATCTTGTTCGTACTGGCTTTGCCGATTGCATTGACGGTAAAACCGCGCTCCCAATTTCTCATCGCGCTAGTCTTGTCGTTCGCAGGAGTCGTGCTGCCGTTATTCGTCTTTTTTATTAGTTCTTTTATGGAGCCAGAATGGAAGGGTGGGTGCGCTCACGGCTGGCTGGACTGTTTTATTACCGGCAAACTGGCGCTGACGCCGATTGTCTTGCTGGCGACCGCAGCTCTGTATGCGTTGGAAATTCGTCGCGTCGAAAATCGCACCGCGCCATGGATCGTCATTGGAGTTTTTCTCGGCGCAATTGTTTCGTCATTATGCTTCGTGTTTGGCGTAGTATGCATTGGATTTCAATCGGACCCGGCATTTTCATGGTGGCTGCTGGTGCCGTTTTATGTTGCGATCTGGTATTCCGTTCGCGCCGTTCAGTTGATCAAGACTAGTCGCCTCGATTTTCAGGTATTCTTGATCTCAATGGCATTTTCGCTGCCGCTTTGGCTGGCAAGCTGGCTTTGGTCACGCAGCCTGTATATGTCGTTGCCATCCGACGAACCAGGCTGTTTCATTGTCACCGCGGCAGGGCATGGTCACGCAGCGTTGGTCGGCAGGAATATCAGGATTGAGCGCAACGGTCGCAGCCTGCTGGTCAATCAACAGCTCATCACTTTCTGGCAGTTCGAAAATCTCTGGCGCAATTTCGCCCCGCGCAGCCATCGCATTTTCCGCTGCGCCTATAACCGGGTCGGCCCGGTAATCGCCGCGCTGATCAAGTCTCCGTGGCTGGCGGATTTGACCTATCTGGCAATCAAACCGTTGGAGCTCCTGGCAAAACTGGCAAACACGATGTTAGAAACGACTAAGATTGAACGTTCTCCGCGGACAATGAGCCTAACTATAACAAGTCACGTGAACAGACCCGAACATCATGACTTCAGGATTTGAAATTCCCGGACCAGCCGAAATCAGTCGCCTGCTGCGGGGTGAAACCGAAGCCATTGCGGCATGGAGCCGTCGCTGGGTCGCCGGCCGGTTTATCCTGCATCTCGTCGTAATTATTTTGGGAGCGGGATTATATGGGGCGACGATGGGATGGTGGCGCGGGCCGCAACAGGCGTTGTTTGTAGCGATTAAATTTCCGCTGATCATGCTGTTAGTCACGGTGGGGAATGCATTGTTAAATGGTCTGCTGGCTCCGCTGCTGGGGATTAATATCCGGTTTTATCAGTCTTTTTCGGCAATCGTCATGAGTTTTACAGTCACTTCGGCCGTCCTCGGCGCATTCAGCCCGGTCATGGCATTCCTGATTTGGAATGCGCCGGGGATGACGTCAAAAATTTCCGCCGGATCCACTTATAGCGTCATTCTGTTGGCCCACGTCGCGGCGATTGCTATGGCCGGCACGACCGGCAATGTTCGCTTGCTTCAATTGCTCGTGAGCTTGAGCCCTCACCGCGCTACGGCGCTGCGCGTATTGGGCGCCTGGCTAACGGGAAATTTATTTCTCGGAAGCCAACTCACGTGGATTTTACGGCCATTTATCGGCTCACCGGATTTGCCTGTTCAATTTCTCCGGCCCGACGCATTTCACGGAAACTTTTATGAAGCGGTCTTTCGCGCACTTCATCACATTTTAATTGGCTAAATCCACACCAACACCCACCCACCTATGAACCAGCAAAATCCTATTACACCCGCCATTCCAGTCGCCGCTGACGACGTTGCAGAGCGCCTGCCAATTCCTCATGCCATAGCCGCCATCGAGGCGCTGCTGCGCCAACCGTTGCGCCTGTCATTTCATCTTCGGCAGCCCGGCGCCGGCCGGCTCATTGGCCAGATGCTTTTAATCACAATCGGTTGCAGCCTGGTTTACGGCGTTGTGACCGGCACATTTTCAGGCGGAATGCAGCTTTGGGCTGCGCCGATAAAAATTGCGGGCGGGCTGCTGCTATCCGCTGCCATTTGCCTGCCGAGCCTCTATATATTCACCTGCTTGAGTGGTTCACGCGCGCGTTTCGCGGAAGTTTGCGGTCTCCTGGCGGGTTTGCTGATGCTGATGACAATTCTGCTCATCGGCTTTGCGCCGGTGGCGTGGATCTTTTCCCAGTCCACGAATTCCGTGGCCTGGATGGGAGGTTTGCACATTGTCTTTTGGTGCGTTGCCACGGCCTTTGGCGTGCGCTTTTTGAAACAGGGATTTTCCCGGACTGAAGCCAAGTCACAAGCGGGAGTAAACGTTTGGATCATGATTTTCCTGTTAGTGGCTTTGCAAATGACGACCGCGCTGCGTCCGATTATTGGCAAATCCGATACCTTCTTCCCGGCGGAGAAGAAGTTCTTTATCGCGCATTGGGCCGACTGTTTGAACGAAAAAGGGAGCAACCCCAAACCAAGTTCGTCTAACTGAGTGGCAGCATGAACCCGGACCAGAACAAGAGCTATTAACGAAAGGAAACGTTATGAGCTACGCCACAGTTCTTATGAGCGCACGAATGAATCGAATCTTCGCCGGATTGGCTGCCCTGGCGGTTGCGGCACTTATCTGGCTTCCGTGCATGCACTTCATTTTTGCCAAACCTGCTTCAAATTTCCGCCAGGAACAGGGGCTTTCACCCGAGGCGCGTCAACTCGCGGCCCGCCATCTGCAGCTCTGGACCGACCCCGCGTTGCGCGAAGCGGAACTCAACAAGATGCGCGTGAGCAACGCCGAATGGGATTTTATGGGACGCAGCTATCTCGTCTGGTCTTTGGCAAACATGGCGTTGCGTGATCCGGTTTCCAGGCCGCTTTATCTGCGAACAATGGATCAAATCATTGATGAAACCCTCCGCCTGGAAAAGCAGGAGGGAATGTATTTCTTTCTAATGCCATATGCCAAGGCAGAGCCTTACGTGATGCAGCCGCCGCATAGCCTATTTCTTGACGGTGAAATTGCCTTGATGCTGGCTTCGCGCCGGGTTGTCGAAGAAAAGCCGGAATACAAGATTCTGCTGACCGAGCGCGTGAATGCCATTGTCGCGCGCTTCCAAAAAAGTCCGCAAATGCTGCTTGAAAGCTATCCGGACGAATGCTGGACGTTTGACCATTGCGTCGCATTGGATGCCATCAAGACCGCAGATTATCTCGACGGCACCGATCATTCGAAATTGATCCACGACTGGATTGCCATGGCCAAGGAGAAACTCGTAGATCCCAGGTCGGGGCTGCTGATTTCCACTTTCACGACGCACGGCGCGCCTCTCATCGGTCCGGAAGGCTCGAGCCTTTGGATGGTGGCGCACAGCCTGCAATTGCTGGATGAAGATTTTGCCCGCGACCAATACCAGCGTACCCGGAAAGAACTCGGGGCCGAAACGCTTGGTTTTGGTTACGCGCATGAATGGCCGGCCACCTGGCGCGGCGAAGCTGATATTGATTCCGGACCGATTATTCCGCTGTTTGACGTGAGCGCCGGCTCAAGCGGCATCGCATTCATCGGCGCCAGTGCGTTCGGCGATGACAAATTTCTTTCATCGCTCGCGGCGACGCTGAACTCCGTTGGATTTCCCTCGCGAACGGGCGGGCGGTTAAAATACTGCGCGAGTAACCAGGTCGGCGATGCCGCCCTCCTTTACGCCGCGACACTCGGCCCGCTTTGGGAAAAGGTAATAACCGGGACAAAGCCATGAAGACATTTCCAGAGAAGAAATTCTCCATTTTTCAGCGAGCCGAATTTTTGTCGGCCAAAGATATGATCCAGCGCGCTGTCGCGATCAGCGGGTTGTTTCTGGTGGTACATCTTGCCGGGTTTCGGGAATACACCAGCATATTGAATGGAACGATTGGCTCGCTCACCCTGGGTTGGGACCTTTCAACAATTCTGGCAGTTTTTTATATCGCGCTGTATCTGGCGTTCGTCATCGTGGTCCCCGTGCTGCTTTTGGCCGCTGCTATTTTGATGATTTGGCAGCGACTTATCAAAAATCCCTTTTATGAATCGCGAAGAAATCCTGCGCCGCCGCATCAAGCTCCTGACCAGCTTTTTCATACTCGGCCTCTTTTTGAGCGGGGCGACAGCAATCCCGTTGCGGATTGAAACGGACTGGCTCACACGGTTTTCAGATACCCCATGGTTGATGCGCGTCCACGCCGCGTTAGCCCAGACACAATCGCAATGTCCATTCCTGTTCTACGGCACCGATTGGCTGGCGTTTGGCCATTTCATGATAGCCATTGCATTTATCGGCGCGTTAAAAGATCCGGTTCGCAATCGCTGGTTGTTTGATTTTGGGCTCATCGCCTGCGCATTGGTCATTCCCTGGGCCCTTATTTTTGGCGCGGTTCGCGGAATCCCATTTTGGTGGCGTTTGATCGATTGTTCGTTTGGGATCTTCGGGTTTATTCCGCTTTGGCTCTGTCGCATTTGGGCAAAAGAATTGGAAGTGCGAAAATGCTAGACAAATATTCCTCCCTGAAGCGTCATTAAGATAGATGCGGCCACTAGGTGAAATTGAGCGGCTCTATGACGAGCACGCGCAATCCATTTTTGCCTTTCTCCTCAATTTTACCCGGGATGAGCATGATACGCGCGATTTGCTCCAGGAAATTTTTGTCAAAATCGCGCGCGAACCGCATTTGCTTGAAAATGTTCGCAATGAACGGGCGTATTTGATCCGGCTGGCCCGAAATGCGGCTATTGATTTCATCCGCCGGCGTGACACTCGCGATCGGAGCAGGGAGAATGTAGCGGTTGAACAAGTCTCAATTTTTGCCAAGACAAGCGATCCGGACGAAGCAACTTTCCGCAAAGAGCTTTCGGTGGCGCTGGCGGACCTGCCGGAAGAGCAGGGGACCGTCGCTTACCTAAAGCTTTGGGAGGGACTGACCTTCGAAGAGATCGCCGAGATACTGGAAATTTCCCCAAACACCGCCGCCAGCCGCTATCGCTATGCGTTAGACAAATTGCGCGAGCGACTGCGTCCACTTTACAAAGAAATAACGAATCGCACACAATGAACGAAGAAACCGAATCCTTTGAGCAACGCCTGAGACGGCAGCCGTTGCGCCCGCTTCCGACCGAATGGCGCAGGGAAATCCTGGAAGCGGCGAGCGAGGCGTGTCCGGTCCAACCGGGAGAAATTGTCTCCAGATATTCATTCCTTTCGGAACTGAGGCGTCGTTTTGCTTCCGTTCTCTGGCCGCATCCAGTCGCGTGGGGCGGGCTGGCGGTGGTCTGGGCCCTCATATTCGCAGTGAATATTTCGACTCAGGACAAGCCAGCGAACATGGCTGTAAAAGCGCTGCCGTCGCCGGAAGTGATCGGGCAATCACCGGAACAGCAGCGTCTATATGCCCAGCTAATGGGTTTTCAGCTAACCGGTTCAGACGATCCGAGCAATCCGGACCGGCAAAAGGCGATCCCGCCGAAGCCTCGCAGTGAGCGTATCGAGTTTGAAACAAAGGCGGCTTTATGACAGAAAAAGTTCAAACCATTTCGAAACGGTCGTGGAAAGTCAAAGTGCTCTTTTCTTTCGCGTGTTTGATTACCGTGATTGCATTGATTTACGCGGTGGAAGACTGGCGTGGAAAATCTGAATGGGAAGATTTCAAACGGCAATGGGAAGCCAAAGGTGAAAATTTTAGCTGGCAGGCTTACGCTCAACCTTCCGTGCCAGCCGACCAGAACTTTTTTTCCGCGCCCATTTTTACAAATATAGTTAATGGCCAAATTGAACCAAGCATTTACCGGGATGACGGGAGTTCTCCAAAATCGAGCGCTTATTGGGCTGAAGGAACCGTGACTGATTTGCGTGCATGGCAGGCTTATTATCGCGCCCAGGACAACCAAAACTCGACGAACGAGTTTCCCGTCGCTTCGCAACCGCAGGCGCCGGCTGCCGATGTGTTGCTTGCCCTGAGCAAATACGATTCGGATGTTGAGGAATTACGCCAGGCAAGCGAACGGCCCGATGCAAACATCCCGCTGAACTATGAGGACGGCTTCGGCGCCGTCTCAACTCTGCTCCCCTATCTGTCGGCGCTCAAGCGTTGCTGTTCTCTGCTGGAACTCCGCGCCGTCGCCGAACTGGCGGATGGCAGGAATGCTGAAGCTTACGATGATGTGAAACTTCTGTGCCGGCTGAATGATACCATTCGTACTCAGCCGTTTCTAATTTCACATCTTGTACGGATGGCCGTTTTGCAAATAACTCTCCAGCCGATTTGGGAAGGTTGGACAGAACATCGTTGGACTGACGAACAACTCGCGGGCATAAGCGCAGAATTGGCAAAGTTGGATTTTCTAGCTGATTACCAATTCGCCATGCGCGGCGAACGCGCATTTGCGTTGCAATCGTTTGAAAACCGAAGAATCACCCGCATGTTTAGAGTGATTGACGACACTGGGCGGACGAACACCATTCATTACTATTTTATGCCCGAGGGATTTTTTTATCAAAACGAACTGGCCTGGGCCCAAATGGTACAGCAGCGCCTGCTGCCTTTGGTAGATATCAATGACCGCATCGTCTCACCGGGCGTATATAGGGACGCCAATGATGCTGTTTTGAGGCAATTGAAACATTATTCATCCACCAGAGTGGAGGCATCGATGACGTTTCAACCCGAGGCCGGCACGGTAAAAAGATTCGCGTTTGCCCAGAGTAGTGTTGATTTGGCGCGGGTTGCCTGCGCGCTAGAGCGCTATCGCCTGGCACACGGTGGATATCCCGAGTCGCTGGAGGCCCTCGCGCCGCAATTCATCCAGGCGATTCCACACGATATTATCGATGGCAAACCGTTGCATTATCGCCGTACTGACGATGGAAAATGTATGCTCTACTCTGTCGGTTGGAATGAAACGGATGATGGCGGATTGGTTCCTTCTACAAACAATGGCGGGACTATCGGAAAATGTGATTGGGTCTGGCGCTATCCTATTCGTTGAATCGTTTTGCGTCTATTTCGCGCCAAATACACTGTCGAAGATGATTTCTTTGGTTTTCCAGATCAGCGCCATGGTAATGGCCAGGGGCGCCAGGCCAAGAAACAACAGTATGCCGGCCTCGGCGCGGCCAAGCCACGAGAGGAGTTCCAGTCCTTGTCCCTTTGAAAAGTAGCCGACGTTTGGAATGACGACGGCGGCGATGACCAGAAACAGCCATGCCGTGAGCATCCAGCGGTTCAAGGCTGTAAAGAGATTAATGTCATGGCGCAGCGTTTCGTCCGGAAGCATCGCGCCAAGTTGTTTGAGGACGACATTTAGATTGAATACAAACAACAATCCGGAGATGACCAGGACGACAATCGCGCCTTTGAAGTAGTCCTGTCCGGGCATGCGGTTAAACCAGAACAGGAAGGGGCACAGGCCGAAGTTGATAAGTCCCAGCAGCTTTGCCCGATCGAGCGCATTGCGCCAGGGCCGTTCCTGTTTTTGGAAACTGCTCATTTGCCAAAGGCCGAACAGCAACAGCGCATTGACGACGAGGGCCGGGACGATTTCGAATGATTCGAGCAAGCTCACACGCGCCGTTTCCGCGCAGATGATCAGGGCAGCCGGCAAGCCCCAAAAGAGGGCGGACAGGCCGCGGGCAAGTTTTCCCAGCGAACGGAGCAACTCGGGATCAGGCGTTGGGTTCGGCATCGCGCAAAGACTTAGGATAAGCAATTAAAAAGGAAAAAGGAAAAAGGAAAAAATGTGGGAGATGCCCTAATTTGGTTTGGTGTACACGCTTTAGCGTGCTCTGGAGTATCTTGAGGACTGTACGGCGAACCCGGAACACCCTAAAGGGTGGACACCAAACCATGTTGGGACATTACCACGCATGGCCCTTCATTGTTTCAATTCCTGAATACCCACCGGCATGTTAAATCGAACCCACCACGAATCGCCGCTGCGTTCGATGAAGGAATTGCGGGGAATCATTCCGTTCACCCGGACTTTTGCTGTGTCGGGCGGTTGCTCGAAGGGTCCCAAACGCATGGCAACGAAACCAAGCGGTTGATCGGCGCCAATTTTCAATTCCATTCCGCCACGAGTGCGTTTCAAGGTGTAATGTAGAAACGTGCTCTCCATTTTTCCGGAATTTTCGGTCAGCATGGGATATCTCGCGACTGTAATTTCGTCCCAATTGAATGGCATTCGTGGAAAAAACTGCGGGCGGTCCGGATGTGTGTCGTCCACGCCGATGACCAGCCGCAGGGTTTTAATGATTTCGGCTTCCTGGACCCCGTTTCCGAGGTCGCCGGCGGGAAACCAATAATGGCCGGTTGGGTCTACCTGGACGCCTTCAGGACAAATAAAACACCCGATGCGCGGGTCGTAGATTTGTTTGGCTATCCAATCCAGCATAACGGTGGCGTCACGCATCCGATCCAGGAGAAGGGCCGACTCGGTAACAAATCCCTGGCCATAGCCCATCGCCTGGCCGTAAAAACCAAAGGGCCGATACGTGTTGATGAGGCGCTGAAACGCGGCTTCATCGATTGAACGCCAGCTTGTATTGTCGTTTCGAGGCGAAAAGCCATCGTAATCGGCAGTCAAAATCAATGGGCCCAAAACAGTCGGATGAGTTGGCCAACCTGCGTCATCGAGGGTCCAGACAAGACCGTATTTCGGATCATCCACAACGTATTGCATGGGAATCGCCCTTTGCATCTTGTCGGCGCAATGCCGCCACTGGTTCGCTGAATTTGTCTCTCCGATGGAATCGGCCATTTGGGCGAGCGCGCGCAGCGCGTTCATGCACGCATAATCGCCATAGACAGAATAGCCGTTGCCGCCGGCGCATTCGCCGGTAGTGTGGAGAACGCCGTTGGTGGCTCCGGATATTTCCGGATGGTCCAATTGCCAAACAACCCAATCGCCCGCGTTTTTGATATCCGGCCATCGGGCGCGGAGCCAATCGTCGCGGTCGGGAAGGCGCTGCCAGAGTTTATAGAGAAACATTGAAACCAGGCCATGTCCGTCGTTCTCGAACGGCGGGGCATTTTGCGGCCGATTGGCAACCCGGCTCCAGTGGGGAAGAAGAATTTGGCCCCGATATTTGAGCGACGGATTTTCCCAAAGATTGGCCATGCGCAGGCAATAATCGGCGCACCGCAAGGCGTCATTGGTGTAACCCAGTTCAGTCAACTCCTGAAGGCTGCGGCCCATGTCACGCGACCAGGACGTGGCGTAGTACATGCCCGCATTGGTGCGGAATGTTCCGAAGCCGTTGCCATTCCAGGAATTCGCGTCCTTAGTGGAAGTATGATACATGCCGTCCTGGTCCACCTTGTCGGAAATGTCCTGAACGTTGAATTCGAACGCATTGGCCAAAACCTTTGCGTAAATGCTGCCGCCAAACGAAACTTCAGGCCCGGAATAATCGTGGGGCGTTTCGGCAACTACATGGCTGGAAAAAAAGTTCTTGTCGTTGTTATAGAGAGCCAGTGACAGTTCGGTTAAATGCCGGTGCGCGCGTGCTTCGCCCGTGCCCAGGGCGCGAAGGTTCTTTTCCGCGATAAACTTTTCGAATTCGGGTGGAAACGAATCCGGAATGAGAATGGAGCCATTGGGAACGTCTTCCGGGCCCTGCGTCTCAACGGTCAATCCATTTAAAATGAGCGTGCCCCACTTGTTTGTGGAATTTTCGATGGTGATGCTTGTAATCGAGCCCCGCTTAGGCGTGATGACCGCGACGTAGTTGCCATCTTTGACGGGCGACGGCGGGTAGAGATTCAAGGAATCTGCAAACGCTTTTCGCAGGCGGGCATCGGTTGGAAACGGCTCCGGATATTTATAAAACGGAGCGCCGAACCAGACGCTTTCACCTAAAACCAGCGGATAAATTTCGGTCGAACCGTCGGCATAATTCAATTGGATTTGGCCGAGGTTATCGCCAACATAGAATCGGACTGAATGATTGGTGGGGTCGGCCCAGCAATGGATGGTGGCGTCTTCGGCCATGCCCAGGAGGAACATGCGTTTGGCCGGAACGCCGATATCCACCTGCGCGGAGCCATTTGAAAACGGCAGTTTTCCAAATGCAAATGGCACGCCGTATCGCACGAGAATTTTTGGAGATGTTTCCCCATGGGCCAGCGGAATGGACTCGAATTTTTCCTGGTCCGCAGGGCGGCCATAGGAAAGACAGGCGGTTAGCAGCAATCCAATGGCAGCGAGAGAGCAGGGAACAAATTTAGGAACGCGCATAACGAATAGTATTTGTGACGGTCACGGTGTATCTGTGGAAGAAAAAGGTCGCATTGGCGTCGGTTCCCGGTCACCGGGCGGCGGCATGAGCGGAAGCCTGGCGGATGGCGTCGTTTGATACCAATAGACGGTCGACGAAAATTGCACGGCGGTCTCCGGTTTTGAAAAGTTCCGGCGCCAGCCGTTTTCGGTCGCGCCAAAGCCGATGAGAACCTTTAACGATTTATCAAAGTGAATGGCATCCGGGCCGAAAAAACGGTAAGCCGCCGCGCCATTTAAAAAATTAAAATAGCCTGTCAATGGATAGAAATTTGGCTTTGGCGGGAATCCCCAACTGAACCCGAATGAATCCTCAAGGCCCTGAAACTCCGTTGAAGCATTCGTTTCACCGTCCACGTAAAACTTTTCATTTTCGTCCACTGGATAGCTGTCGTGATATAGGCTGTGCACGGTGACGTTCCAGCCGATAAATTTTCCCCGGCCGGTCGTGTCCAGCGCAACGTATTCTTCGCGTCCGAGCACCACAGTTTGCTGCCGCCAGCTTGCGTGAAAATAACCGGCGTGCTTCGGAAATCCCCGATG